>Ga0099822_1004468_pt1 | contig 18225 bp, 7 predicted proteins | sample CowpeawhiteBW_FD_76839 | JGI IMG/M metagenome (GOLD analysis project Ga0099822, IMG submission 76839) | Root nodule microbial communities of legume samples collected from California USA - Cow pea white BW | ecosystem: Host-associated > Plants > Roots > Nodule | place: USA: California | collected...
CTGGTTGGTTTAGAATGACATCGATTGTTAATGGTTTCAGGTTTGCAAAAATACTGTCGCAAGAGAGGAGGCTCCGTCAAATGAGATCCCCACACACTAAGAACCCCTTCTAGTTCTCTTCATTCTATACTCATCATGTTTTTTTTTTTCTTTCTCGTAACTTTTCTGTGGCATTTCTTAATAGAACTCGTGTTTGACGTAGAGGGAAAAAACTGTAACCTCAGGACTGGTTTATTATCTTTTTGTTTTTGCTTGCCTTTTGTACATCAGTTGTAAATCAACTGCAGTAATATAAATTCGTATATATTATTCTTGATTTCATTGTTATTCCCAAATTCTTAATTCGGTATACCCTAAAACTAAATAAAAAACAAAATTAAAAGTAAAGTAAACCAACATTATGAATTATAGTAGTTATATAATAATTATTAGAATAAAAAACCAAAGAGTTATTGAAAAATTGCACAATCTAAAATTTTATTGAAAACCAATGCAAGCATCATCATTTTGTTCAGAAACTATGAAAAAAATACCGGTAACAAAATGAGTCCCTGACCCTCAAACTTTTAAAAACCTTAATCTTCAACTAATTCCTTTGTCAAAACCTTAATGTCCAATGCAACTAAGAGAAAAGAAAAGCAGAAAAATTAGCGGATAAGCAGAAAAAAAAAAATGGGGCTACGAAGGTTGATGTATAAATCACAAAGGACAAAATAAGTAATTTAAAAAATCTGGCGTGTACAAGAAAATCTGGGGTACAAAAAGAAATTGATAACATTCTAGTACTAACAAAATCTATAAATGGGCCGTTTTTGCATACGGACCCAATTACCGTATGAGACTTTCTTTTTGATTTTTATTTCTTTTAACAATTTCTTGATCGAAACGTCAACGTAAGTCGTATTTAATCATATCTCCGTCTTCACTGAGGAACCATAATTATCAGTAACATAAGGATAGTTTCCAAGAGAGGAAGCAATCTTTGTTTTCGTGAAACAAAAGAAAACTAAGATTTGAGGTTCTTCTAGCTTCCATCATCATCATCGTCATGTCGGGGATGGAGAGGCTTCAGAGGATGTTCGCCGGTGCAGGCGGAGCCCTAGGGCACCCCCCACCAGATTCCCCCACCCTTGATTCCTCCGAGCAAGTTTACATCTCCTCTCTCGCGCTTCTCAAAATGCTCAAACACGGTACTTTTTTCTTCTTTCTCGATCCCTTTTCTTGTTTCGTTAGCCCGAATTTTTAAAAAACCCTAATTTTCTGTGCAGGAAGAGCTGGGGTACCCATGGAAGTGATGGGTCTGATGTTGGGGGAGTTCGTGGATGAGTACACCGTGCGCGTTGTGGATGTGTTTGCGATGCCTCAGAGTGGGACCGGTGTGAGCGTTGAAGCCGTTGATCATGTTTTTCAGACTAATATGCTTGATATGTTGAAGCAGACTGGAAGGTACTTTTTGGGTTCGTTTAAAGTTTCGTTGTTTTTGTGAGAGAGGATTTGCTTGTGGTACACATATGGATGGTTGAAACGCTGTTGGTTTGTCGTTGCAGGCCGGAGATGGTTGTGGGGTGGTATCACTCGCATCCGGGATTCGGGTGTTGGCTTTCTGGAGTGGATATTAACACCCAACAGGTTTTTGGCTGGTTCTTTGATCTTTAGTTCATCATGGTGGCATATGTTTGTGCTTAAAAGTTAAATTTGAAACTAAGTGAGCAATTAATAGGTGTGTATGACATTTACTTCCTTTTCTGAAATGAAAGATCTGTAATTGAGCTGACTGACACTGTGTTATCCATATAACATTTGTTTTCTTGTTGTTCTTTACGAAAAAATGAGGCACATGCTAATTGTGATACATCTAAGGTTTTAAGCTATGATCTCAGTCACGGTTTTGTTGTGATCCTTGATAGTGCATTAGTTGTGAACAAATATGTTTTTATATATTTATACAAATTAAAACTTTATTTATGTGGAACTTGTGATGTAAAAGTGAAGATGGAAAATTACCTTTTGTTATTGGTAATATGGATGTATAGACAAGTGATATCTGTGCTTTGGCTCAAATAAAGAAGCATTAATTGATTAAAACTAATATATATTAAGTAGATGCTTGGGAAGTGCTAATGGGGAGAGGGATGGATTGCTTGGTGTAGGATTGTATGTGTATCTCATTGCATCCCAATCTTAGATTGGAATGATTCTAGTTGTGAGGGTTGGAAACTCGAGAAGAAATAATGCTCGAGTCATAAAACTTTACTGTACTTAAATATTGATAGAAGAATGCTTAGTATTTTCATTCTTGCAATTTAAGTAGGTACAATGGAATTAAGAAAAGTTAGCACAATATACTCTGTGATATGAATGAATGAATGAATGAATGAATGAATGGGACAATTAATGGTTAAAACTTAATGTGGTTTTAGACAGGTTACACATGGGATTTGGTTAAGTTAGCCATTATAAACCCTTGTTCCATTAGGGATTTTGGTTTTACATAGTTATATGTAATATGTATGTACTTTCTAATGCAGAGTTTCGAGGCTTTAAATCAACGTGCAGTGGCTGTGGTGGTGGATCCCATTCAGAGTGTTAAAGGCAAAGTGGTAATTGATGCTTTCCGGCTGATTAATCCACAAACTATGATGCTGGGTCAGGAACCACGACAGACAACTTCCAACTTAGGCCATTTAAACAAGCCATCTATCCAAGTGAGTGTTCCTTTACTTCCTTATGCTGCTCTGTTTTTGCCTTTTGTTGTTACTTATTGTTTTTGCAATTGTTTTTGCAATCTCCTTTTTAGGCTCTGATCCATGGATTGAATAGACATTATTACTCCATAGCAATCAATTACAGAAAGAATGAACTTGAAGAGAAGATGTTGCTTAACCTTCACAAAAAGAAGTGGACCGATGGTTTGACACTCAGACGCTTTGATTCACATTCGAAAACTAATGAACAGACTGTTCAGGTTAGTTAAGAGTTTTCATTGTGAAATATGAATGTAGATCATTCAACCTTTTAATTTCTGTTTTCTTCTCCCCAGTTTAACTTTTTATTTGTTTAATTTATTGCATACATGAGCCTTGCACAAATAATACACAAGACAAAATACTGTTCAAATGTTACCACGCACTTTCTTGACTTTTCACACTGCAGTAAAGGATTGATATGGCTCTCAATTGGAAATTCTGTGACATGGTTTAGTAAATTTCAGAAACTTAGTATACTAATTGGTTGATTTTTTTATTCTTTCTGTCGTTTCCTTGTCTCTCAACTTCTTTTCCCCTCTCACTCGTAAAGAGATATAAAATAAAATGGTTTTCACTGATTATTGTCGTATAAGGTGCATGATAGTTATAGAAACATTTAGGAACATGAGAATACAAAATTAGCTAACAAACTTTAATCTCCCTATACGAATGAAAAGGACATTGGATGCACTACATTAAGTTATGGTTAGGTATTGAAGGAAACAAATATTAAGCTGGTGATAAGTGACACGACCACAATACACATTAGATTAAGGGGAGAAGGGGACTAGTTGTGGACATCGATTTAGTGATGGGCATGGCATCAATCAATGTGGCCACATAGCTTTATTGAGCTTATAAGCATGGTTCAATAAAGTTAGATCAAGGAAACCTATTGGTTAGTCTGCTAGACATCTATCTTCAAGGAGAGAGTGCCATACAAAACGTTTTTGTTGATGTCCATTTGAATTATATAAATCATTCTTGTTAAAGTGCAATTCAATGAACTATACCAATAGGTTGAGGTCGAATGACTGGACGAACTAAAGGTGTTTTGAAATAAGAACAATAAATTCATCATACATTGTTAGCTTTGTTTTAGAATTTTCTTTGGTGCTGTTGAGACACATAGAGTTTGGAATGGAAATATAGTGATTTTGGTATTAAAAGCTCCATCCTCGACATGAAGATGTTGCAATAGCAGTGTAGTGGTGCGGAGCAGCCTTGTTCTGTGACAGAGTACAGACACTTATTAAGTGTTAATTTCAAAACGTTGAATTAAATATATAATATATTTGAAAAGAAACAAGATAAAACTCCTGCTGCCAGGAAAATATTCTGTTATAAGTTGAAACCTGCTCGTAACGTATATATAAATACTGCCTGGTTGAAAAAAAAAATCAAGGAAATTATCACTTTTCAAAAACTCGTTAAAAGCTGACAATTTCAAAATAAGTTAAACTACAGGTTGGGATTATTTTTAGGAAATACTTGCCTTTATTTCAAAGATCCTCTCTCTGATGAGTAAAGGGGGGGAAACTAGCAACCGTTTATTCAGAAAATAAGCTGAATGAGAAATTCAGGAGATAATGTTTTTATTTCTGGTGATGCAGGAGATGCTAAATTTAGCATCCAAGTACAACAAGGCAGTGCAGGAAGAAGATGAGTTGCCACCTGAAAAACTCGCAATTGCAAATGTGGGAAGGCAAGATGCGAAGAAGCACCTGGAAGAGCACGTTTCCAATTTGATGTCATCAAACATTGTTCAGACTTTGGGAATGATGCTCGACACTGTTGTTTTCTAGAGTTAGCATTGTCCAATGTATTCCTCCTTACAGCAGCATTTCATTAAATACTTCTGACAAGTTTGTCAACAGAAATTGTTTTATCACGGGTATTCGTATTTTTGTGTGTTCTTTAAAATGCAGGAGTTACATATTAGAGGATGAGAAAGAAACATATTTTAATCCCTCTTCTTGATCATGAGCTAAAAGTTTTATTTATTTGTTTATTTATTATTTGCCAAGAGTAGGATCTTCTACATAAACGTGTTGATTCAGGTGTATCTGGAAACACGGATCCATTAAAACTGCATTTGAGCTTTAGTTCAGTCTTTGAAATTTATAAATAGTCTACTACTAATCAATTTTAGAGACATTTTCACAGTTTTGAAAGCATACTTAAAACACGAATGAATTGGAACCAATGCATTAAATTGAAGGAGGCTGATCTCTGTTGAAGAAAAGAGCCAAGCGTTTGATCAAATCCTGAGCCTTGTCACTAGCCAAGTCAAGAAGATGAAAGACATGACCCTCCCCTTGAGTCTCCTTAATTTCCACCACCCCCATCCACCCACTCCTACTCAAAGCATTGTAATAAATCCACCCTCTCTCCTTCAGCACATCCTTCTCCGCCACACAAACCAGCACCCTCCTGCACCCTAGCCATGCCAAGCTTGGTGCTTCCTCCCCCACCGGGTTAACCCGTGGGTCATCATTGTCCGGCGACTCCGGACACACAAAGGGCCAGAGCCGGTCCAGCACGGCCTTCTTATCCAAATCCATGGTCTCGGATCCGAAAGGAACCGAACCCCAAAAATACGGGTGGACAAGACAAACTCCTAGGATGTCTATTCCAATGTCCCAATCCGGGTCCCCAAGTAACATTGTTAAGTTATGCACTATGTTGGCACCGGCACTGTCCCCGGCCAAGAACACTCTTCCGAAGTCTACATTTTCATTCAACCAAGGCTCTGGTCCAGCGTTACTGCGGTGTGACGCGACCCATTGCAGTGCAGCCCACGAATCCTCGTACGCTGCCGGAATAGGGTGCTCCGGGGCCAGCCTGTACTCGACGGAGACGGCGACGAGCTTGGCTTCGGCGGCGACAGCTGCGATGTAGTGGTGGTAGGTTGACGTGAAGGGGGAGGAGGTGCAGAAGCCACCGCCGTGGAAGTAGACCAAGAGAGGGAGGCTGCGGCGCTGGTTGGTGGTGGTGGATGGAGGTGTCGGGAGGAAGAGGCGAGCGGAGAGAGTGGAATGAGGGTTGAGAGTGACGTCTTTTGATGAAACGGGGTGAGTGGTGGGGGTGGAGGGTGGAACGACGTCGGTTCCTTTGAAACGTTGGATGCGACCGTCGGTGAAGACACGGATGAGGCCGGGGAAATCGTGTGCTACTTCTGCCTCTGCGGTGGCCGGCGCGTGAGTGTCGTTGTCCATTGAAGTGAGTGAGTGATTGAGAGAGAGAAAGAAATGGCGATAGATAAACTACATGGAGAACTATCACCATCCACTTATGTTTTGTGGCTACTTCTTGCACTATTACGATAAGGTTTCATCATGCAAAATTTCATATCTTATGTTCTTCATGTAGTAATATCAAAGTACAATATTTTTACTCACATTCAAATTCAAATAATATTTTGGAATTAATTACCATCGTATCTTTAAAACACTCTGTCTCACGAATGATTATTTTTGTTTTTGAATTTAAGATTTCATTTCTGAAATTAATAGCTTATATCTTCCTCTTCGTCGTTAAGCTCTGAAGAAATTTGAGGATTTGAATAAACAGTGTTGGTGTTCCTCTTCGAAGAATTTTGAAGCTTCTACTCTGATTCAATTAGTGAATCCCAGTCACTTAATCATCTTGCTTTAATATGTTTTAATCCCTAAACCTAATTATTGTAGTCTCCTTACACGTTTAGAGATTAAAATGACAACAAGGGATTATGATTAAGAACTTATTTTGACAAATGAATAATTCCACGTTGAAAATGACTTAAGTTAATAAACTTCATGAATCAAAATGACAATAATGGTAAGCACTTGAATAGAATTTTTTTTTTCTAACGACAAGACTAAACAAATAGATGAATTACATTTTCCGAATTTCTTTCTTTAATTGTAATACTTTCAAGCATTTGATTAACACGGATACTTTTAAGAATCGAAGTGATTGTGTGTTTAGTATCAAAGAAAAATAATATTTGGACATTTAATTTGTGACTTAGTCCAAAATATAATAAGTCTTTTTTATTGTTTTTTCTTTTAAATTAGGGCTATTGGTTCAGTGTTTAAGGCATTAATTCTTATTTATTTTCTTTCATTATGCATGAATAAATTTATTTATTATTAAGTATATTGAAAAGTTGATATTATAGGTGATATTATCTTTTTGTTATAATTTTAGTATTTTAAGTGTTATAAACAAGTTTTCATTCATTGGTTTTGGTTAGATTTTATAGAAATTATTTTAGAAATGTTAAGAACCTTTATTCAATTTTAGTTCATTAGAAAGTACTTTAATGTTGTTTTGATGGATTTGTAAGGTACAATACTTTTACCAATTAACCTTTTTTTTAATTGACTAAAACTGTTTAAAAATTTAATAAATGTAATTGACTTCGTTTTGATCATTAAACTATATTGTTAATTGACTAAAGTTACTAATTTTTAAGTGGTTTTAGTTTATTAAAATATTTTTTTGATCAACTAAAAAAATTGTGCAACTTCTTAAGAGTTGTCTTAACTAATTAAGTTGTTTTTAAATAAATAAAACACATTTATTTTTCTTACTTGTTTACTTTTCTAATATGATATAAGTTTAATACATTTGGGATGATAAAATGGGTTGGGTCGTGTTAAAAATGATGAGTCGATTCAAGATTTTAATCCATCAATCTATTTTGGCTTAATTTGTTCAATCTATCAATTTGACAGACTAAAATCCATAGCAATCTGTCCCGATTTTGGTTGATTTTAGTTTACATTAAAAATTAAATAAATAATAATAATTTTTTTTATTTTTTATCATATTTTTGAAAAGGTATAAATATATAATAGTATTGTAATTTAAATTTAGGTTTTAATTATTAATTATAATATAATAATATAACATATAAATGAAATAATTATTTTAATTTATCTCTAATTAAAAATATTAACTAATCAATTAAAAGTTTAGAAAATATTTTATAAGATTAAATATGTTTTTAATACTAATTTATATGTATACATAAACAAATTTTAAAGTAAAAAAAAAATTAAAAATTTTGAAAATAAATTGAGAAAGAATAGACCAATTCGGTCAAGCCTGTTAACTCGTCCTATATAAGGTGTGTTACTATTATTGGTTTGTTTCTGTTTGATATCGATCCTATCCTTTTTTTCACGGATTACGGACAGATCAGATCAAAATGATCGAACTGACCTGTTTTGTAACCCTTAAACACACATGATTTTTTTTTTTTTGAAGAGTAATTTTTTAAAAGTAGAAGTTAAAAATTAATAAATTTAATTAATGGTGATAAGTAAACAAGAAGATACATTTCCTTGTAAAAGTGAAGGTAATTATATAATTTTTTGTATTTTTCTCTTGCCCCTTTATCTCATACAAATCTCATCTATATTAAACTTAGATTATGTGCTTTGAAAATTCAAACAACTTTTAATATAGTATTGTAAAAAAACTAAACCATTTTTTCTTTAAAAAATTGATTGATTCAAAGTTTATTATTTATTTATTTACAAAAATATTTGACTTTTTTTTTTTTGGAAAAGTTTAATTCATGAACCTCCAATAGTTTTACATCATTTAGTATCAATAAGATGTGAACCTATACTTTTAAATTGTTTGGTATTAATATGATCAATCAGTATAAATGAATTACATGAATTGCTCTCACCCTTTGAGTTATTGGTTCTTGATCTGAAGGTGAACAAGTTCTTAGTATTATAATTCCTACCATTTTCCTTTACTTAATTATAATCAACCACCTTATGTAATAGAGAGATGAGAGAAACTATAATATGTTGTTAAAAACTAATTTCTCAATATATTAATATTGGGTGGTACAGTAGTAACAACTTGTGCTTCTTAATTAAGTGTTTCAGTGTCCAAATTTTCTTAATTTAACTCTAAATATAGAATAAATTATCATTAAAAAAATGTAAGTTAAGGATTTTCCATACAAACATATTCTTATACTAAATATATACTTACATAGCCTAAAATTAACCAATAATATAAATACGTTTCCACTACAGAAAAAAATAGAGGGCGAAAAAAAAATAGTTGCAGAAGTTTTGTTGTGTTAGTGTTGGTAGGTCGCGTGTGTCTTCTGAGTTTTCCCTTTGCAGGCTTTGAACTGTGAACCGAAGAAAGAAAGAACGAACAAACGAAGATGGAGAAAATGATGCGTCTCAGATCACTGTTCCGATCACTGAGTTGCAGATCTTATCACGCTTTTTCTTCCACCAACCATATCCTTCGTTCAACCTCGCTTCTCTCTCCTTCTCCCAATCCCTTTCCTTCTCCCTCTTCCTCAGGTACTCTCTCTCTATCCTACCGTTTCGTCTTTTATATTCTGTTAGGTTTTCCTTCTGCATCTTCTATTGTTAATTCGACGTCGTTTGCACTTTTTCCCGCACAATTTGGATACGATTTTTATCGAATTGGATTAATCTGATTCATTTTCAATGTACTGGTAGATGACGCTTGTACGGACAATAAACTAGTGTAATAGTGTTCGTGTTCCGTTTATTGTGACTGGAATAGCATGTCTCCGTTATTTTCGATACTTCGATTGGTATCTGACTCCACAATTGAATCATTCCGTTGTTATAGTATCGGCTTTGTATGCTGGTTAAAATATTGGCAGTGATTTTCATGTTGTTAGTGGCACCGTTTTCTTTTCGTGATGAAATTGGTTATTCACATCTTCATTAAAGAAAAAAAAATGTTGTATCTGGTTCACTCTCGACGTGCTTTGAGGTTTTTTTGAGACTTTGGTTTGTTTGGTGGACTTCTCAATTAGAATTAGAAGATGCTGGAAAAGAAAATAAGAAGAGAAAATGAAGTTGCTAAGTTTCTGTTACGAGTTGAAATTGGTTTTGCATGAGATAAAATCAACTTTTGGAGAAGCTGAATGAGAATGTGCATAAATTAGTTTTAACTAACGAGAGAAGATTAGTTCAGTTTGTCTTCTTGTTTTATTCTTCTGCAAGTGTTTGTTGAGAAATTTATCGAAATAGAATCTTTGCTGATTGAGTTAGAGTGTTCTGTTCGAGGATGGCTGTTGTATGCTGAATTGGTTTTGCTTGGAAAAATATACACAGAATGCAGGTCTCCTTTCTCGATGGGTTTAGGGAGCATGCGATTCTTTAGCGAAGATGTGACTCACCTGCCCAATATTAAAGACCCTGAACTTTACAATGTTTTCAAAGATTTGTTGGCAGTAAATTGGAGTGAGCTTCCGGATTCTGTTGTTTCTGACGTTAAGAAAGTGTTGTCTAGAAACACTGATGACAAGGCTGGCAAGGAGGTTGTGGAGAATGTGTTCCGGGCAGCTCAAGCTGTTGAGGAGTTTGGTGGGATTCTAGTCAGCTTGAAACTGGAAATTGATGACAGTATTGGAGTGAGTGGCGAGGTATTTCTCGTTTAAACTTGTACCTGTAAAATGTTGCACCATTGCATTGCATTCTATTCTAATTTACCCACCTCATTTGGCTGCTGATGATTGGATTTCTTTTTGCAGGATGTAAAGCCATTACCTACTCATATAAAAAGTGCTCTTAATCTCATTTTTGATCGTTACTCCACCTATTTGAATTCCTTTGGACCCGACGAGAATTATCTGCGGAAAAAGGTGGAGGTAGAGTTGGGCGCAAGCATGATTCACTTAAAGATGAGATGCAGTGGCCTTGGTGCTGAGTGGGGAAAGGTATCATCTTATATTTTCACTTGTTATTGCCCGTTTATGTAGTAGTTTGTGCATGGTAGCCAATGGGATTTGCATTGCTTCTCTCTCTTTTTTTCACATGACCTGGGCATAACATTCTATTTCCATTCACTGAATGAGGAATATGAGGTGAGACATACCCAAAATCTGCCACTTTCATGATAATTGGCATCTGTCATTCCCTGTGGTCGACACCATGGCACTGCCATTTGAAGATGGTAACACCATTGGAAGTTTTTGATGAGGGTTCCTCAAAACCATCATGGCAGATATCATCAAAAAGTCTGATTTCCTGTTTTTGTGTGCACTTGCAAGTTGCAACATGGTTTAGTTCTTTAGATCTTTTAAGATGTGTTGTCAAATGTTATTGTGTCTTGTTTGCTGGAATGTCTTTTAGCTTTTTGCGTGTGCTTTCTTAAATTACTCCATGCATTTTGTACTCGGTAGTCTATCCTATATGGTTATTAGTAAGAAAAATATAAGTAGCAAGAATATGCCTTCAGAAAATAACTAAAGAAAAAGAAAAAATGTCAGGAAATTTATTTTGATCAGTCAATTGCGTTTTTATTTGTGTTTTTCAACTTCACTTTTTTTGTTCAGTTACTTCCATGGCAAATAGCATTGCTACATTCAAAATTGCATACCAATTCCCATTCCCTTGTCTAATCCGAGGTTACTGTTGCAGGTTACTGTTCTTGGAACTTCTGGACTTGCCGGTTCATACGTTGAGCAAAGAGCTTAGAAGAAATATTCAAGAAACAGTGCATGTAATTGTTTGTTCGTGTTTCCTATCTTGCTTTTGATGTCCGTAGACCCTTCCATTGGTTTTCTTCTGACCTTTCTGCTGTCAAGCGTTTGATAGCGTAGAAATAAGAGCGCTTAACTTTGTTAACTGGGAATATCCTTAAACAGCGTTATATTTCATTTTGAATGTCATTTCCACAAGTTAACAAGTAAATGACAAGTCAAGAAGTTAACTAATTATATCGAGCTACTCATTTGTATATGCATCTAGTCTGCAAGAAACACGGAACAGAACAAGAAAAGCTAGCAACACTTTTTCATCATATTTATGCTATCGATTAAAATTAATTGAAATCCACAAAAAAATTGCTTCTCGTAACAAAAAAGTATACATCGTACATGGAAGCAGCTATAATGGTTTTACTGGAATGCGTATTTATTAAAGATTGGGAGACACCATATGCATGAAGAACTGCTCCTAATAATCATCAAGTTTACAAACTGGGATTGTAATGGACATATTAATGAGTTGTGTCAATACATCAGAGAAAAAGATTAAAATTACATTTGTTTGAGCCAAACACAGCTTGATATTCTTTTAATAAAACGATCTGATTGAATGAGCAAATAGTTCGCATCATTTTGGTCAAGATTAAGTAGTCAAGTATTACGCAATTGTGCAAGAGTTTGTTTATCTCATTTGACGTATATGTTAAAACTAAATGTAGTCTATATATGAATCTTGAGCCATACATCCATTATTCCAAAATCTTCAACCAACTTCTCTTACAAGTCTACAAGAGACACAACTGGAACTGAAAAGACAGAGCAAGTAAAATAAATTCAGATAACTTTGGTACTTCTTTGTATTTTGCGTGACAACCATGACTCAGATGGTGACTTAGGCAGCGGTGGAAGTAACACAGCTTTACGGCACAGCCCAAAAGGCCATCCTTCGCAGTGGCAAAACTCTTGAATTATCGAACGCCTCCAATGCTCTGACATGTCAACCCCACTCATGCTTGAACATCTAGACAGGTTAGTCTTCACAGAAAAAAATGCCTTGTCACTCACAGCACTCGAAGAACAGCATGACAGACAACTTTTTACGGAAAAAAACTCTTCTCTTTCCTCATCTTCTCCATCACCTATCACCACCCTTGGTTGTGGTGCCACTGTGACAAACAGTTCTCTTGTTGCAGGAGAATATGTCCAGGAAAAACCATCTCTCAATGGGCTTGGCTTCAGCTTCTGTTTCTCCATAGCTCGGCTTCTCACTGCCGAAACAACCATCTGAGAAAACAGTACACAACAGAACAACTCAGATTACTTCATAGTTCAACATGGAACTCACCTTACATTAACATACTCGGATTCATTTCAGGCGATACAAAATCATGTTGAAATATCAGCTAACATGATTTTACCCAAATGTTCACATATTTGGTTTAAGGTAGAAGAAATGATTCTGGATTGAGAATTGATTGAGCTGAAACAACTTAGCAGATATCACTCAAGAACTATTCAAAAGGGTTTGATGAAGGTACTTGATGTACCTCATCAACATCATCGATGATGGGGCATTCCTCCTCAAGGCTTGCAGTTGAAAGCCTCCGGGTAAAAGTTTGACAGTGGAAAAATACTTCTTTCAGAGACCCTGCAAGGAATTTGCATCTCTTGTTCTGGTTCGCTGGCTCCTCATGGTAGAAGACACCACCCATTGTTGGAATTACTTGATCAACTTTTCACATGAGAGGATATATAATACAAACACTTTGTATGTGCTGATACTCAAATTAATATGCTTCACTGATAGTGGCCTGGTACTGAAACCCCCACTAAGCTTTCCGTTCTTTAAGGTAAAGGAAAGTTAAATGGGCTACAAACACTTTCAATAAATGGCAAGAAAATCAACCCAGTGTTCAAATCTAAGTTTGACTGCTTCAAGTAGCAAACCCTTTGGTCCATTATATTTTTTAACCAAGTATTTGTAAATTTTATTGATTTCTAATATCTGTCAAGAAATATAACTGGTTAAGTGAATTTTTTTCTTGCAAACACCTTTTTTTTTATCCCTTGACTCTTACATTCAGAAATCTTATCTAAGAAGATCAATCCCACTTCTTGTTTCAAAACAATGACTTCTTGCAAACTTTGTTGTATTTATTTTTATCTAATTGTCTCTCTGTGTAAGTAGTGGTGCTTATTCAGAGTAACACTTGAAGCTAAAGTCATGCTTAACAGGACGTGCCACCCAACAAAAGGAACTGCTATATCTCATAAATTTGAGTTAAATGGTAACAGTAATCTTCCAATTGAAGCTATTTGGTACAAAAATAATCCAGAAAGGGACAGGAGAATCGCTACGTTTTGCCCTAAGTGACCCTGTTGCATGCTTTTCAAAGTTAAAATTGACTCGCATGATATGACATCAAAACTGATTCTGTTGTACGTGCAAAAGATTAATTTCGAGAAAATGAGAGAAGTAAAAGTTCTGATGAGTCATTGAAAAAAAAAGTAGTAAGGAACGCCTTACTTATTTGGATTACTAATATAAAAAGAGATAATTAATGAAAAAGGGAGAAGAAAGAAGAAAAAAAAACGAATGAAAATATCATCTTTTAGACTCAGTAAAAGAATGTAAAATGAACTTTTTTTATATTAATTAATGGACATGACCTCTTTTTTTATTATTGTAAAATAAATAGTGATTTGAAAGATAAAATAATAAAATAATAATTTTATTTATAAAGTAATTAAATTTATATTAACCATTATTTAAGTGATAAAATGGAATGTAATTATTTTAGTTTAAAATAACGCTTATTTAAAAGATAAAAGTAAAAAAAAAAAGTGTGCATAAAAAATCTCCTTTAAATAAAGATATATTTAAATATATATAATTTTTTTATATTATTATTATTATTATTATTATTATTATTATTAGTATTTATAATTGAAAATGTTACATTTTAATATACTAAATTTCAAGATTATGCAATTTAAATAAAAAATATTCTCTTCTTTTTGTGTATATAAATTCTTATTAATTTTATCTTTTAAGGAATTATTTTTTAAATTTAATCATTTTTTTCAAATTTATCATTTTTTAAATTTAAATTTTCCTTTAAATTAAAATAATTATTTATAATAAAAAATTACCCATAAAATAAATAAAATTATCTAATAAAATTATAACAATTATTTATACTTATTCTAAAAATTATAATAATAATTTTGTTATGTTTGTTATTATAAGAAAAGGAAGAAGATAAATTATTTAATTAAAAATTGCAAGATAATTAAAATTTATCTCTATTAAATGATAAAATTTTCAAATAAAAGTAGTATGGATTTTCAATTGATTTTTTTTTTATTACATGGAAGATTCTGTCGCTTTTGTTTTTGTTATGCTTTCTCCTTATATCAACAAGATACTGTAGTTGACCAATTAGTGAGACCAATTATTTTCAAGCATTAAATGTAGAAAAGATTCCAAATTGACATTTTTTCCCTAGACACAAGACTTGAGTTCTTTTAGAATAATATAGTAAAAAAAAGGTTACCCATAAGTTCTTTTAAAATAATGTGGAAAAAAATGATTTATGTTATGGAAAAAAGTGACTGAAGTTCTTTTAGAATAGGGTATTGACAGCATTCATTTATTAATATTTTAAGGAAATGGGAGTCCCATTTACATTATTTCAGTGAAAGAGCAATAATGTCATTATAGTGTAAGATATTGTTTCAAAAGACTATGTATTGCTGTTAGGATTGCACTTTGTTTGGCCTAAAATCGTATAGTCCCTAAATCCCTAAATCGTATTGTGGTGCTCAAATCGCATTGTTGTTCTTCTCTATTGAAGTTGCGTGTGTCCTTTTATGTTCATAGCACTGCACACCCCAAAACGGTGAAGCTCTGCATTGTCTCTTTTCTATTTTAATGTTTTAAATACATATACAAATCTTTAATTCACAACTAAACATTTTAAAATATTCATTTACCAAGACTTAAAACAACTTTATCAATTCAAAAGAATGCTAACTATTTATTTCCAATAATACAACAATAATCTCTATTGTCTTCCAACGGATTGCAAACAACAATCAACAAATTCACAAAATGAAATACATACAATATTATTTTAATATTTTAAATACACATTCAAATCGTCAATACACGACTAAACTATTTCAGTACACTTACATTATTTTCTCTTTCACCTATTAAAGTATATGCTGCAAACTTGCATACACCACATTAATAACAACAATCTATAGTAAAGTACTAAAGTATTCATTTACCAACACTTAAAAATAACATTATCAATTGAAAAGAATGTTAACTATTAATTTCCAACTACTTGATACAAAAATAATTCAAATGTCTTCCTACCGTATGTTTTGGTTCCTAACAAATTCACACCAAAGGCTTTTCGAAAAAATTATATTGGAAATCACTGCTCACCCAAACTGTTACTTTCAACATCCATTTGGTTTTTTCAAAAAAGTGTTCATAAATATTATCAAAACACAAACCAACATCCTATACGAAAAATCCATCCCCATCTAACTATATTTTTATATATAAGTCACTATTTCCAAACATTGTCATCCTTCCCTCTGTTTTGAAATATCCATTTTCAACTTAAAAAACAATTTTCCAAACCAGTTCTCAAAATCATAACAATTTTCAAAACATTTTCACAAAAATAAATGACCATTTACATCTTTTATTATCAAATCAAAACTGAAACCCTGTATAATTCTAAAAATCATTACCTGATTTTTTTTTTCCACTCAATGAAACCACCGAAGCACACATACCACCAACAAAAACAAACACACCGCAAATCCTCTCAAAATCCATCAAAAACAATGCAAGCCACAAATCACCACAATCCGGAAACACGCCCTACAACCTAACAACCATCTTCAACAGCAAGGGGAGAGTGAATAACAAATTGCAAACAATATTCTACAAAACCACAAAATGAAATACCCCCATAACACTGTGATCTAAGACTCTAAGTCAGGGACACTTTTATTCAAGTCAAAGTCATGTATTTGACATTCTCAACTATAGGTCTCTACCATAGAGCAGCACCAGACTCAAATATATAAGATTAGGAGGAGAAAATAAAAAATTTTCAGATACTATAATTTTAACAGGAGATACACATCTCCACTCTCGTGGATATATATAGGTAAGCCATTGCCCACATTCGGGCGAATGAAGACGAGGAGGAACAATCACAAACCTGACTGACCGGGAGATGGAGTGACAATGTGCATGATTAAAAATTATGAAATTCACTTTTGAAGCCATAAAAATATAGATGAGCAAAAGAATTAAGGTGGAGTTGTTGAAGATTGAGAAATGCAAGCTTTGTTCTTCAGTGTGGGAGTTAGAGGAGTGAAAATGAAAAGGGATGGGTTCATTGTTGGAGGGATAATTCTCAAAACATGTATACGCCAGCTTGACTTTCGTTGCAAGTGTCACTCCTAATCAACGAAAAGTACCACGAGTGAAAACCCTCAGAACATCCTTTGTGATCCCCTGAAAATCAGCTCAAACAAACCATTACAATTATCTCTAATCCAAAGCTAAATTTGTAAAATTAACTATGGATTTAACTTATATTTACAAACTGAGTTTCTGAAACTAATTTTTCTTCTGCAAAATTGAGTTTCTGAGTCAAACTTAAATGTGAAATTATTAGGTATGTTGCGATGATCTTCGTTTTATTTTTTTTATGTTAAAGACCAGCGTCTCCCACTGTATTTGTCATTGATTCTTCATGGTTGCTACATTCTACGATGTTGTTAATATGAAATTATGATGAATTTTACATTATTGCTTGTTTCTCTTTGATAGGAACGGGGATATTTTGTTCTTACTTGGAAAAATCCATTTCCTGTCAATGTTGCTATTGGTTAGAATTTAGAAGTAACAAAACCAGATATCATCGATCACAATCATATTCCAAACAATATTGATAAAGAAAAACAAGATCAATTCGAAACAACTTACAGTTCAAGATTCACAAGAATCGCGACGAAACGAGACGACGCGTTGTCATTTGGAGGAGGCTTGAAGGTGCTGAGAAGCGAGATCGATCAGCGAGTTTAGTTTTGCGAGCGCGGAGGCTTTGTCGGGAGGGCACTTCGCAAGAGAAAGGTTCAGTGATCGGAGCGCCTCGTCTAGATTCCCGGCGGCGAGGGCGGCGCAGCCCGCCTTGTAGGCCTCGTCGGCCACGTGCGCGTCGTATCCCTCGTCTGCGTCGAGCATAGCGGTGGCGCGTGAGTGTTCCATAGCCGAGATCGCAGAGTCGATCTCCGCCATCAGCGCCTCCGGCGTCGCCGCGATTATCTTCACGCCGTCGAAAACGTTCCAGTGGTGAACCTTACTCGAACCTGAAACAGAACCCATGTCCACGAGATCCCGTTAAGCGGTTAGAGTGTTGGTGAGAAAAAGAGACAAACGATCGAGAAAGTATTTTGCGTTTCTTGCATAGAAAACCGTTTAACAAAGGGAAAATATTGCTTAACTTAAAAGGGTCTGAATTATTTATTGTGAAAAAATTTTGTAAGAATAATAAGTTAAAAATAGATAAAAAAAAATGAGTTAAAGTATCCTTGTATTTTTATATTATACAAGGATAACTATTTTTATTAAAATAATTATAATAATAATTTTTTTATTTTAATAATTATTTCTTTTTTGGTTATAAAAAACATATAAATACACAAGTGAAAATCAGTTTCCACAAGTTTTGATTATTAAAATAATAATTACAATAACCATAGAGATTTATATATATATATATATATATATATATATATATATATATATATATATATATATATATAGGGTTACATTTGTTAGTTTAACATATGTATTGTAAAGAAAATTGATTTATTATGCTTGTAAGACCCGCTAAATTTAAATAATTAAATAATTAATTATTTAATTAATGCGAGTAAGAGAAG
>Ga0099822_1004476_pt1 | contig 18196 bp, 15 predicted proteins | sample CowpeawhiteBW_FD_76839 | JGI IMG/M metagenome (GOLD analysis project Ga0099822, IMG submission 76839) | Root nodule microbial communities of legume samples collected from California USA - Cow pea white BW | ecosystem: Host-associated > Plants > Roots > Nodule | place: USA: California | collected...
ATAAAAAATTATATTTTATATATATATATATATATATATATATATATATATATATATATATATATATATATATATATATATATATATATATATATAGATGACAGCATTTCTGGTCACAAAATTTGACACCTGATCTTAGCTTCCAACCACAACCATGTCAAGTTTCATGTCCATTTCCCACAACCTTAAACCCTCCATATTGGTGTCTCCTTCTCTTCACCACTCTTCCTCATTCCCAATACTATTGTCTTCCAAACAACCCTTCTCTCTCACTCATCCTTTGAACCTCACACGAAGACTTTTCCTTCCCTCGGTTTCCGGCATCTGGGACGCTCTCACCGGCGCCGGTAACAATGGCCGTGAAGCCGTTCTCGCAATTCGACGCGGAATGTCTCTTTTCCGCCAGGTTTCTTCTTCAATTATACTTTTTCATCGTCAACTTTTTTTTTTTTTTTCATTTTGTACCACTTTGAGCATGTATCATAGCTGCTTAGTTTTTTAGTTATACAACATTTTATTCAGTAACACTTTTTGTGTCTATCTCTGTTCATTATGAATTGTTGTACAAGTAACATTTTGTAGTTAATTTATTGTTAAGGGTGATGTTTTGGGGTCTCTTGTGGAGTTCGACAAGGCAATTCAGTTGGATCCTCGTCAAAAGGCGTGTAGGTTTATACACTTCTGGAAAACGATTCATGAATTCACTTTGATATTTCGGTTATGAGATATTGTGATTGTTACCAGATCTTTGGCAAAGGGGCTTGTCACTTTACTACCTTAATCGGTACTTACTTACACTACACCTAATAACACTTTCTCTAGCTAAACTTTGGAAAGGATCGTTGTTGAATTTTTTATTGACAAAGTAAAATAGGTGTGGTGTGAGCAAGCACAACAATAATGTGGTGCTCCGAGTTTATCCAAAGGAGACTGAATTGAACCCTTTTACTGTAGATTTGAAGAGGGAGCTGAGCAGTTTCGATTTGATGTTGCGCAAAATCCAAATGACACGGAAGAGTCCATATGGTGCTTTCTGTGTGAAGCTCAGTTGTATGGAGTGGATGAAGCAAGGAAGCGATTTCTTGAGGCAAGTTGCTGCTTCTATCTCTAGCCACTAGGAAGTTAAACATGAGAATGGAATGTGTGAATATGCAAATAATTATCATCTTTCTAAATGAATTTAGGTTGGAATAGACCCGAGGCCAGTCATGCGGGAAGCATATAGCATGTTCAAAGATGGTGGGGATCCTGAAAAGGTGTGCTGTAGTTACATTCTTCATTAGTATGCATATATTTCTGTTATATATAGAACCATGCTTAATTCTCCCCCGTATAGCTTGAGCTACTTTTAGGAGAGTTGTTGTTGGTTCTTGACCATTTGTAAAGCATGCCATTTTTTTTTTGTTTTCATGCACATTTACCTCTTAATTTGGTTCCCCAAATCTAGTCCTCTCATACTTAAACTAAGATTGTGTTGGCAACTTGTTAATCTGGTCTATTATTTGCGAATTTTATATATTTCGTAGGACAGAATGTGTAACATCCGCTAACATTTTACTCAACTTTACAATCCTGCTTCATTTATACAACAATATGGCACCGTATTTCCCTTCTGTTATCATAGATCACCCATGATTATATCGTTGTTATATGAAGAGAGGGAGATTGTTGTAATGTTGAAAAGATGAAGGATATCAAGTGTAATCTTAGGGGTGAAAGTAAATTTTTCTCCCTTTCCTATCTTTGCACAAATGCCTAACTTGAGCTTGTCCTCTTGAAGCAGGCATTGCTTTGTTTCTCATCAGTTCTGCCTATTATTAACTATAATTTTTGTTTTGATCAGCAATAATAGAATACTAGGGGTGCTCTAACCCATATACAGAAAATATACACGTACATTAAACACCTAAACATAGGTTCAACACATCTTTAATGGAGATCCCATTGTAACTTTCCACATATCACACCCTTCCAAAACAGTACTATATATATAGTCTTAATATTTAGAAACTACCCATGCGAGTAAATTACCAAAACAGAGCAAATAGTTCACTATAATATAGAGTGTAATGAAAAACTCACTTATTTTTAGTGAGTAAATAAGAAGTAGGAAATTAGCATAGAGGACTTTCTGAGGCTGATATTTATCATCAAGGATCTGTTAACCACATCAGCAGCACACTGACAACCAATTAAAAAACTAGGAAGATAACATTATTCAAATTGAAAATATAGTCAAAATTTGAACTTTTTTAGAATTAGAAGTAGAGGACCAAAAGTGCAAATAGCCTAATTTTGTTTCACTTTTTTTAATGTGAGTTTTGGATTCGATAATATCTTTTGTCTAGTGGTAAAGTTTTGTGTGTTTGATAGTTAGAGTAAGGTATAATCTTAAAATTTTCTCGTTGGTTATTTTATCAGAATCAGTATTGTAAACTTTAAAACAGGTTTGCAGTAATTCTCTACTTTCTGTTCTCTGCAAAGGCACTGGAATATTTTTATTTGTCATGTTATTGGCACTCCATTATTTCTCTTGTCTCTGTAAAGGCAATCTGATGCGGGCAATTGATTTACCTGTCTAGCTTGTAGCTGCATTCTCTGGTGGAAGAGATAGTGAGTATTTTTATGCTTCATTATATGCTGGGCTTTATTACGAATCTCAGGTATTCTTGCAACTTCCAATCTTAAAAATATTAAGAGATTATTATTTGGTACAATGATTTACATCATTATCCGAATGGAACTCTAGTTATTGTTTACTCTGTTAGGTGGAATATTTATGGGGATGGTGATTTGACAGAATTGATTTTTTCTATATATATATTTTTACATAAGGAAAAATCAGGTATATGTTGTTAAAATGATAATTGTGCAGAGTCTTTCGTTGTCCAATTTATAAGGTTGTTACCAACTTAGCAAGAATTCAACAAGATCTTCTCTGTATGATGAATTTGTTAATAAGAAGCTGGTTTTCTTGTGTGTTATTGGATTGTTTAAAAGATTTTAAGGTACAAAATCCTTGGATTGAATCCCTGCAATTGCTTTATTCCTCTTTATGGGCACTATGCATGGTGATTCATTTCCAACCAAAAAATGCATGCATAAACGAAGAAGCTCATAATAGACAGGAGAAATATTCATTAGTTTACACACTTTGTTATTAGTTTTTGGAATTGGTAAGACAGTTGCAAGGTTGAAGAAAGTGAACCAACTGGAATATGGTGTATTAACCGGCCATCTTGTTCTGTGTCAGAAGATTTGTACTTTTTATGTTTTTTATTTGGGTTGAAGTTGCTTTATGAACTTCATACTAATGATTTTTTCATGTGTAGAATGAAACAGATGCTGCTAAAATTCACATAGTTGCTGCATGCCAGTCTTCTTATGGGCAAAGGTAGGGTTTTGAATAAGTACACATTTCTTAGGTAGTGAAAAGAGTGCAAATTCGGAACATGAAAGGTGCATATTCATTCTTTAATACAGGTCTGATGATTATATGGCTGCTCTTTCCAAGGTTCACTGTCTCTGTCGAAATTGGGTCTTCAACTAAAACTTGTATGCAGTGTGTCCATTTTTCACGATGAAGCTGATACATAAGTGTCTTTATGTACCACAAACATCTTGTGAGTTACTATGCTGCTGGAACGGTTAAAAGAATTTATCATATTCCTTTATTCTATTACTTCTTCACTTGATGTTGTGGCCTATATGAATATTACTAAAATTTGTAAACATGTTAGATTTCTTCACTTGATGTTGATTTCTGAAACACACTTTGGTCAGCTTATTATGTCTATAGTGAAATAGCCCCGGAAGTCTGGTATATCTCAATATAGGATGAAGTTTAGTCAAATTTGGAAACTTGTTCAATATATATAAATAATCTATTGATTAAATTGATGTAGTTGTTTGGGTTAAACGCTCTAGTTCTCTAGGTTATCATTTTGGAATTTAATGACTTTATCGTATTTCATTTTTAAAAGATAATTCAAAATGTTAAGAAAAGAGAAACGACGTATATAAGTTTCTTTTGATTTGATATATAGGACAATTTTTCTAACAAGAATAACAACTATATTAGTCTAGAACAGCCAAAACTTTCATACGTCAATATACATTTGATATGACCTCTCAGGAGTACTTGTCATAACTCACACCTGTCTCTCAGAAGCTATAACTATGTATGATGGTCGGGCAACACCCCTCCCAAGAGTATGATAAGGTCCTTATCTAGTACATTCGATCTCTTACCAAATCTACAAATAAGAATATTCTTCAACTCTCACAACTAAATATCTTTTTCTATTTGAGTCCAATACTTATTAGAGTTAAAATACTCTTAATTCTGTTGTGGCGTCAATACACTCCCCTCATCACCATACAAGTAGTATTCCCATCCTAAGAATCACTACCTTCTCATTCCACATCATTCATATCAAACCACAATAAAATTTCAACTAAATATAACATTCACAGACATTCACACAACACTTGCATAATTCACAAACTCACTCAGTGAGTTACACCTAGGAATGTACTCGCTCAACGACTAGGTGACTCGCCCAACGAGTCAAGTATTGAAACCAAAAACATATAAGTTAGCCCAGCAAAAGCAGATTTGCTCAGAGACCAAGCTCCCTTGCTTCTCTGCCAAAACTCAAATTTCACTCTCGCACAACGACTCATTCACTCACCAAATGGCTTAGGCCCTGCAAGCGAATTTAAATCAAGTTTGTCCAACGAGTGAAAAATCCTTATGCTCTCTGTAATTATTTTTAATGCTCACTCTATGAAGGTTTGCTCATCGAGTCTACATAAAAAAGAGACATAAATTTACATATTTGATTGTAACTTGGGCTCTAGTGGGTGTTTTTATCCTCTATCTCAACCGAAATCAGCAACCCAGTTAAAAGGACCATTAGAAGCCAAAGATGCAACCTCACATTCACTCTCAATTTCACAACTCATATACCAATCTTAACACAACCATGTTCAACACATCAAACTAAATCAAGCAAAGTTAAAATCTAATAACTCAACCATTCTAGCACAGATCAACATACTACATAGGCTTTTACTCAAATTAAACTAAATCACACAGTTTCATTCCTACTACATGTAACAGATCAATTCAAATTTCACTCATTTAGAAATATCATTTCAAATAATTTTCTATACAACAAATTATAACATTATTGCATCACACACAAATCAACTCATCATACAACAATATATTTAAATTTAAAACTTGCTTCCATTACATAGATAGATGCTCCTAAACTCAAAGATTCTTCACACCGGCTCTACCTTACACAGGTTGCTCTACTTACACATAAAAAAAACCCTTATTAACGATCAAAACACACTCTTACAATCATAACCAAACAGATATTCACCTTGAGCTCTTTAACATCACATGCAATTTGTTCATTTTTGTGGTAAGATCTTTAGCATAAGAACAGATGAGAGGTTGATTCGTATCATCTTGACTTGGTTCTGATTTATCCATTTTGTAAGAAAATCTAATTCGGTGTTCTTCTCCTATACGTATCCAATAGAACATGTTTAGACAAATCTTTTTCATGAAAAACCCACTTTATTTAGGCCGGGAAAATCATATGGTTTTATGAAATCATGTATCTAATATCCAAATACTATTGTATGTAAATAATGCATATTTTATTTCATTCATAAATCTGTTTTCTTCCTTAGGAATTCTAGTCTCAATTAAAATACTAGTTTTTATTGTTCATATGTTATTATTTGAATATACCACATCAATTCGTTATTTATGGATGATAATATTCCATTGATACAGAGTCACTCATTTTTCATCTAGGTTCAAATCTTACTAATAGGTCTACTAGAGTTCATAAATTGTTGAAAAAATTAACAAAAGAAACATAAACCCCTACACCCTCACATGCAACAAATTTGCTAAAAAAACTCAAAAAAATAAAACAAAAGATGAACTTACTCTGTTCAAGATTTAGACTGGGTAGAATTGTAGACTTCAACACCAAGAGTAACATATTCCCGTCTTCGAGCATAAGAAGGATAAAGTCAGAGATTTGAGATCCTGAGAGAAAATAGAGAAAATATTTAGAAAAAAGTTTTAGAGTAATAGTAATTCTTATAAAATGAAACTTGATTAGTGAAGAGTTCTATTTATATACCGACTTTTATGAATAAAATAATTGAATATTATTTTTAAGGTCACTCTTACTCTTATTATTTTATAGGTTCTTAAATGAGTCTTATTTTGAATTTATTTGTTTTTATCTCAATTGTATGAGTTAGGTTGGCTTATTCTAATATCTTTATAAAAAAATATTTAAAATGTATATAAGCAAAGAATTCCTTGAAAATTTTAAAATTAATTAAGCAAAATTAAAGTGATTTAAAAATGTACCCATTTTAATAATTTCTGTGTAAAATTATGCCTATTTTCGTTAATTTCATTCAAGTTCATCTATATTCCCTGTAATCTGTAACTAAATTGAATTATTACAGTGTAATTCCAGAAAAATCAATACATATCATAATTAAACTATATTATTACACTTTAAAATATTACAACATTGTTTATAATCAATAAAGAATATACATTTAAGTTAACGAATATGAATAAGCTATTTACCTTCACATATGTCAATTCGAGAACAATACCCCAAGACAAAGATGACTTTTGGAGTAAGAAAACTTGAGAAAAAAAAAAATAGAAATCGACATACCTAATTATACTTATGTAAAGTAAAAGAAAAGAAAGTAGATAGTTGTCTACTGAAATACAACTTCATCAAGATTATAGAAAAAAAAAAAACTCCAACAAAAGTAAAAAAAAGTTATGCATTATAACACAACTTCTTTATTTTGAATACTTATTTTTAAGCACGACCTATTGCAATTTTGTAAAAATACATCTATTTTAGTAATTTTTATATAAAATTGCACCAATTTTTCTTAAATCATATATATTATTGTGTTAAATATGTTTTTGGTCCCTTAACTTTCAGTGAATTTTGGGATTAGTCTATTTTGAAACTTTAGACCAATTTAGTCTTTCATCTTTTGAAATACATGAATTTAGTCATTTTAATCAAATTTTATTAGGTTTATTTGATGTTTCATACACATTTTAGAATTGTATGTGAGTTGTTTATACTGTTTGACACATTTTTGGTACTATGATAAAACACGCTTGAAATGTCAAATAAACTTAATAAAATTTGATTAAAAAAATTAAATTTACATATTTCGAAAAATGATAAACTAAATTGATTCAAAATTTTAAAATGGACTAATTCTAAAATTCACTTAATATTTAAAAAAACATATTTAACTTAAAATTAAACTAAAAAATTTTCGACAGTGAGATGATGTAATCATGACTTTGACACATTATATGATTCATGCACCTAATATCAATATTTTGTCCAATCCATGGTTTTAACCACTCTGCCACTGCCAGCCATTGTTTCTTTCTATTCAACTCTGTTACCTACTTTGTTCTTCCACGATACCAAACAACAAAATTTTATTTTTCTTCATTTAATTTTTAGGGCTACATTATTGCAAACTACTAAAGTCGAAAACACAAACCAAAATACCAAATGATTTACAAATCTATTTTCGTCCTATAAATAACTCGGCGCCGCAATTTATAAATAAGCTTCAATCCTATTTTTTCGGATTTTGACTTGGCTTCTTTATTCTGGAAAATATAGAATCAACCTAATATTAGCTTCAATTTGTTATTATTAAACAATACCAATCATATGCCATTTTGGCATATACTCACTCACAAGCATCAAAACTTGGATATTCCCTTCCAAACTCAAGGATATACCAATTTTCTTCACTTCTCCATTATTGGACAAAAAGTTAAGTCACAATAACTCTTTCAGGGGCCTAATCAGAAACATACAAAGTAAAAAATTCCCATATTTCTATCAGAGCTACTACATTAAAAGCTTTGTCCTTTTTTCAGTTGCATCATCAGATTTTGTTGCTTACTCCGACTTATATGGTTTCCGTTGCTTTTCTTACTCCATGAAACTCAAGGGTGTTATAAAACTTACCGTGGAAAAAATGGAAAATATTTCTATGTAAGTTAATTCCAATTTATACAATAAATTTATTTAATTTTCTTTTCTATCTGAAGATTCAACAAGTTAAACAAACCTATCAATTACTTTCCAAAATTTAATATAGTAAGAAATATTCCTGAGTTACGCATAGGGAAAGTAAAGAATGGGAAACCTCTGACAGAAACTATAAAACCCGCAACACAGTTGTCTTTGCTTCATTAAACAAAGTACGGTGTTTTGAACTCAACCTGGGAAGTAGCTATCTCCCACGTTTTCCCATGTCGTCTGAGCCGTTGATTCCACCGTCGGAAGCATTGTCAACTTCTAACTCCGTCAGGCGATGCGGCGAAACGGTGTGGATTTTCGATGAGTTGCCGAAGGCCACCGTCGTTTCCGTGTCGAGACCAGACACCGGAGACATTAGCTCAATCCTCCTTTCATATACCATTCAGTTGCAGTACAAACAGGCACAAGCTTCTTCTCACATACTCATTTGCTTCTTTCTAGTTTTCATCTCATTTTTTATGTGCAAACGATTTTTATTTTTCGATTTCTTTTCATAGTTTTTAAGCTTGTGGTCCAAGTTATTGGCCATCATGGCATTTGTGATCTCGTCAATATCATTCTTTTTTCAGCTGTCCAATGTTGTTTGGCGAATTTGAGTGGGAAAGACGAATGAAAATATCTGGTTTTGTTTTGTTTTGTTTTGTTTTGCCAAATGATCTTCAATTGGGTGGTTTCTGTTTGTATTGCCACTTGCTGAATCCATTAGATAGATGCATCCGTTTTAATTGTGCTCAGGTCTCGATGTTGTAAAACCTTAGTTCATAAATTATATGCGTGTCAGTTATTTACACTTTACACGTAGACTATAAGCTTTTTATGTATTGAATTATGATGTGAAGTGGTGTGGTTCTAATCCAACATCCCAACTATAATGTCTAAGTAACTGTTACATTTTTATTTCAGTTTAAATGGCTTCTAGTGAAGAAGGCATCACAACTTCTTTATTTACAGTTCTGTCTGCGAAAACGTGCAATAATTGAAGATTTTCATGACAGGCAAGAGCAGGTTTGCGCTTTCATTTTGCAACGTTGTTTCTTTCATTTAATCTTTAGCACCTCCTTAATCTCACACATTCACATTTACGTTCTAAAACCTGATTCTTTGTACGTTATTCGTATATTGCCAATAGTTCAGTTTTTGCTCCTCCCTCAAGTTTACTTAGTGACATCATTAAAGTCATTGCATTTGAAATATTGTTCTCTTTAGTCTTCTGTAGCTTTGTCTTGTACGGAGCTATCAAACATCAAAGAAGACAATTTTTAGATGTTGTGATTCTAATTATATTAATAAACTTGAACTTGAGGTGTTTCCTTCATTATATTTGACATATATGATTCAGCCTAATTTCTATCTTAATAAAACTCGTGAAGTTGAAAGAATGGCTCCAAAACCTGGGAATAGCAGACCAAACGGTAATAGAGCATGAAGATGAAGAACCTGATGATGGAGCTGTGCCTTTACTTCATGAAGACAGTGTTAAAAACAGGTATTTGAATTTGCTAAATGGTTTAAGTAATTAAAAATAGAATTTTTATTGGGATCATACATAAAAGTGTGTTTCTCTCTACTATTTTCAATGCGCTCCCGTACTCATTAATTTGGTCTTTTTTAAAGATATGTTCCATCCGTTGCTGCTCTACCAATAATTCGTCCATCACTAGGAGGGCAACATTCAATTGCAGATAGAGCCAAAGTCGCAATGCAGGGTTACTTGAATCACTTTTTAGAAAACTTGGATATTGTGAATTCTCAAGAGGTAACAAATGAAACTTCGGAGTTGGTAATTGTTGGATTTGTTTAGATAATTCTTAGCAGACCTTCTGAGAAAACCATAAATCTGTTTTTCCTTCAGTATCTTCTACACTTGTATGTATAATTAGGAAACTTTTACCATGTACCTAATGTGACTTCTCCAGAGCTAAAATTATCTTTTGTAACATATGGTTTTGGATTATAGGTCTGCAGGTTTTTGGAAGTCTCCAAGCTATCCTTTATACAGGAGTATGGTCCAAAACTGAAAGAGGGATTTGTAATGGTGAAGCATTTGTCAAATATTTCACAGGATTTGGATGTATCATGTTTCCCGTGCAATTGGTTTCGTTGTTGTAATAACAGCTGGAAGAAGGTTTGCTTCAGAAGTTTATTTTTGGTGATAATAGCTAGTTGAGTTTTTATGGTTGCATACTATTGGGAACTAAAATGCAGGTACAGTTTGTGGACTGAAATAAACTAACTGATCAATTGGACCTTTGGGTTGTATATATAATGTTAGAAATCTAAGTGTGAGTCTAAGTTTCATATTTGTTAGAAATGAGAAAGTAGAGCACTGTATAAGGATAAAGACTCATAAACTCATTACTTTAAGGTTTTGGGTTGAGAATGGTGTCAATGTCTTATGTGGTTGGACTCAAGTCTCAAACCTCCTCTTCCTCTGTAAACCTAACATATAATACCTTCCTTGTTTGAAATGCCTCTTTATGGTTATATATGGTCTCTGACAACTTTTTTTTCTTTTTCATTCAATCTTAATTTTAATCTAGAAATTGTTGTCTGCACATAGGTATGGGCTGTTTTGAAACCTGGGTTTTTGGCCCTCTTGGATGATCCCTTCAGCAACAAACCACTGGATATAATTATTTTTGATATCCTCCCTTCCTCTGATGGAGTTGGAGGGACCAAAGCATATTTAGCTGATCCTATAAAAGGACGCAATCCTTTGCGTTATTCATTCAAGGTAGTAAAAATTGTCTCTTCAAGATTATAAATGCTTTTGCTGCCAAAATTTTATTAGGAATTGTTTGAAATTATTAATAGGTTACTAGTGGAAATAGGAGCATATTGTTGAGAACTACCAGTAGTCCTAAAGTAAAAGCTTGGGTTGCTGCAATAAACGAAGCTAGTCTGAGACCTCTTGAAGGTTGGTGTTGTCGTCATCGCTTTGGTTCCTTTGCTCCCATAAGAGGTTTGACAGAAGATGGGAGCCAAGCCCAATGGTTTGTTGATGGACATGCAGCATTTGAAGCTATTGCTACTTCAATTCAAGAGGCAAAGTCAGAGGTACATGTTTCCATTGTTAATATTGTTAATCTAGAGTATATATATAAAGTTATTTTGGCTTCCTAATTCAATTTAGGGTTAATTATGTTTTTAGTTCTTGAACTTTGATGTGAAATTGTATTTTTCGTTCCTGTCCGAAATTTTGATACATTTTGGTCCTAAATTTTAAAAAATAATGGATCCAGTACTTTTAGCCCAATTATATTAAATTTTGTTGACATGTAAAACGACGTTACATACTAGTATCTGAGTGATTTACACAGTTTGACCCGTTTCGGCGTCAGTATCTGCTGGAAAATGCATTTGACATATCAACAAAATTTAATTTAATTGGACTAAACGGACTATATCCATTCATTTATTAAGTTTAAGGACCAAAATATATCAAAGTTTCGGACAGGGAAAAATTTCAATTTCGGATCAAAGTTCAGGGACTAAAAACACATTTAACCCTTCAATTTTTAATCACAAGAGAATGAAAACTGGTTGCAGATCTTCATCACGGGCTGGTGGCTATGCCCAGAGCTATATCTGAGGCGACCTTTTGATAGTTTTTCTACCTCTCGGTTAGATTCTTTACTAGAAGAAAAGGCAAAGCAAGGGGTTCAGGTACACATTCTATTCTCATCAATATAGTCCATTTTCTTTGCATTTGTCTGAATTCTTACAAGATTGAATAATAACAAATAGAATTATGCTTATGTTATGCCATTAAATGATTCTGCAGATCTATGTGCTTCTCTACAAGGAGGTTTCTTTAGCTTTGAAAATCAACAGCTTGTACAGTATGAAAAGACTGCTCAAAATTCATGAGAATGTGAAGGTACTGCGCTATCCAGATCATTTCGCTGCTCGTGTGTATTTATGGTATGTACTATTATTTAAAAAAGGAAGTTTGAATATCTTCTTATGTGGACCTTTTTGGGGCATATATGATGACTAATTTTGGTTTCTTATAGGTCGCACCATGAAAAACTTGTAATTATTGATTACAAGATTTGCTATATTGGAGGATTAGATTTATGCTTTGGTCGATATGACACACCTGAACATAAAGTGGGTGACTGCCCTTCTGTAATATGGCCTGGAAAGGACTATTACAACCCAAGGTATTTCTTTTCCAATTTTCATCATTTAAAAAAACATGGAGATTTTTTTGTGAAACAGTGTTTGAATATGTTCCTAGAAGAAAAGGTCCAAGTTTCTTATACTCTAGGTCCATTGTAATTCCTTTAGATATGTTTGAGACTTGTCGCTGTGTCCGTGTTTTACATTTTTTCAACTTGGACGTTTCTTCATATCTGTGTCCATGTCTGGTCTTCATATTAGTGTCTGTGTCCATGTCCGTGTCTGGTCTTCATAGGATGCTATACTAAGTTTCTAGTATTATTCTTCTGTAATTTTGTACTTTGATAGGGAATCTGAGCCAAATTCGTGGGAAGACACCATGAAAGATGAATTGAATCGTGAGAAATATCCCCGTATGCCGTGGCACGATGTCCATTGTGCTCTTTGGGGACCTCCCTGTCGTGACATTGCTCGTCATTTTGTCCAACGTTGGAACCATGCTAAGGTATACAAAATGATGTTATTTATTCTCAAATATTTTCTTTTTATTATTGTATCCGCGCTATCTTACATGGCGAATCTTATCACAGAGAACCAAAGCTCCAAATGAACATGAAATTCCTCTACTTATGCCTCACCATCACATGGTCCTTCCTCATTACATGGGAAGAAGCAGAGAGATAGACATTGAAGAAAAGAAAGATGAAGAAGAGAGGAAAGAAATTGTGAAGCAAGATTCATTTTCTTCAGAGTCTCCAGTGCAAGATATACCACTACTTTTACCGCAAGAAGCTGATGGAATTGTTACTTCAAATGGAGATCATACAAATTTTAGTCAAATTTCTCCATCGAAGGAGGACGAAACTCTAGTTTCAGACACACAGACCAAAGGTTTTCAAGATGAAGTTGTTCCTTTACTCTTGGGAGCACAATCTTTTGCCGATGTTCTAGATGATTGGTGGGAAGCACCAGAAGGCACCAATGATGACACTATTTTGGAGTATGGACAAGTTGGTCCACGCACCACCTGTCATTGCCAGGTTAGTTATGATGCTTGAATAATTAGTTTCAAACAGTTTCTATTTCTTAGAACAATTATATTCTCTTTCTTGGAACAATTAGTTTCTCTTTATCAACAGGTAATCAGAAGTGTCAGCCAGTGGTCTGCTGGAACAAGCCAGCCTGAAGAAAGCATTCACACTGCATATTGTTCCCTTATTGAAAAAGCAAAACATTTTATCTACATTGAGGTAAGTTAATTGTGAGGAACTCCTATTTTTATACACTTTTCCTTTCAGTATCTTAAGATATTTGGCCTTTGGGGTTACTATGTGTTAAATACATTAGTCTGTCAGGTATTAATTTTCCAGTTTTTATACTGTGTTGGTTGAGTATTGTCAAATAAGATCAAGATCCAAAGTCATGATATAAATTCTTCATCTCCAAGTCATATTTAGAAAAGAAGTATTTGGAGATTATTTTACGAACTGCACCTCAAGAATGCAAATCCTTCATACAAAAAATACCTTATGGCAATTAGTATTAAGTTCTGGTTTGATTGGTTTCTTACAGTGTACGTTATTATAGTGGTTTCTTACATTGTACCCATTTCCCCCTTTTTGTCTTTCTCATTTTGTTTCCATTCAGAACCAATTTTTCATATCAGGTCTATCAGGGGATGACACAATACAGAACCGTATTTTGGAAGCTCTATATAGGCGTATTTTGCAAGCCCACAAAGAACAGAAAGACTTTAGAGTTATAGTAGTGATTCCCCTCTTACCTGGCTTCCAGGTAAATGTAACTTGCCTTTGTTTTATAACATAAATCCTCTTTGGTGTAGTCTTCAATCGTTTTCTGTTGTGAACTATTAACAGGGTGGTCTAGATGATGGTGGTGCTGCTACTGTGAGAGCCTTAACACATTGGCAGTATAGAACGATTTCTAGAGAAAAGCACTCGATACTGTACAATCTTGAAACTGTACTTGGTCCTAAGACTCATGATTATATTTCTTTCTACGGTTTACGATCTCATGGTAGACTCTATGAAAATGGTCCTGTGGCTACAAGTCAGGTATAATATATAATGAAACAACTTTTGGCTTTTATAATAAGGATTTAACACCACATATTTTTCTTGTTTGATGCATATTTCCCATATCTTTGCAGGTGTATGTGCACAGTAAATTGATGATAATTGATGATCGTGTATCTTTTATTGGATCATCGAACATAAATGACCGCAGTTTGCTTGGTTTAAGAGACTCTGAGGTGCAATTGATATCTGCTTTTTGTCTCTTTAATCAGCTATTTCTTATAGCACGCGCAATTCTAATAGTTTTCATAAACCAGATTGGAGTGCTTATAGAAGATAAAGAATATGTTGAATCTTTGATGAATGGAAAGCCATGGAAGGCTGGAAAATTTTCCTATAGCCTCCGCTGCTCCCTGTGGTCTGAACACCTTGGTCTTCATACCGGAGAGGTTAGTCAAAATGATAAAACTTTGGTCTTTATGCTATATCTCACCAACACATGCTTGGTCTGTATGTTCATTTGTTTACATTACTTGATGACACCCTCTTAACAATATTCTCTTTCTCGTAACAGATCAGTAAAATCAGTGATCCGGTGGTAGATACAACCTACAAGGACTTGTGGTCAGCAACTGCAAAGGTTAGATTTTGTCTCACTGGTTTGTGTATTTCCTCTTTTCGACAACATCGTAACCAATCAAGATGTCAAAAATTTGATTTTTTTTAAGCCCCTGTGTTCTAATAAATGAGCATTTCTTTTTCTTTGACAAACATTATTCATCAACAAACATGATACAGTGACATGTTGACTTTGTTTTTGGATGAGCAGGAAAATGCAAGCATATACCATGAGGTCTTTGCTTGCATTCCCAACGATGAAATACACTCAAGGTATGTGGAGTTTTCCCCGTTTCTTGTAGGGTCTCTGAATATCCTGTTTTTGGTATTGTTTTATCCTTTTGTTGTTAAGTAACAAAGTTTAGAATAATATGCAGAGCTGCACTTCGGCAAAGCATGAGTGAGTTGAAAGAAAAAGTTGGTGATACGACGATAGATATGGGAATAGCCCCTGATAAGTTGGTGTGCCATGAAAATGGAGAAATGAAAAGAATAGAGGCGATAGATAGGTTGAAGTGTGTGAAGGGACACCTTGTTTCCTTTCCTTTGGAGTTCATGCGTGAGGAAGATCTTAGACCAGCTCTTATGGAGAGCGAGTTTTATGTTGCTCCTCAAGTCTATCATTGAATATGCTACTTTGGAGACTCAGAGAGAAGAATTCATGTAACTCGTATCTGATTGATGTTATATCTGATTGATGTTATATCTTTACGATGAATCTTGTTTCGAAAACTGAAAGAGAAAGGATCCAATGTTGTTTTCGATCACCAGAAGAATTGCTGGGAATATGCCATGCAACCTTCATATATGTTGTACAGTACTAATTCTTTTTTTTTTTTTTTTTTTTTTGGGATAAGGTTTTTTTTTTTTTTAATTATTTTTTTTTTTTTTTTTTTTCTTTACGGGATAAGGCTTCGTTCATTGTGAAGGAAATTGTATATATATTCTTCTTCTATTGGTCTGGGATTTGTTTTTTTCTTATGTAAGATGATTCTTTTCATAAGGTTATTAATAAGTATTGCAAGTTGAGGTTATTGATTTGATTTTAAACTTACTTCTCTTGATCAAGAGACCCTCCCTCTTAAAATTAAATAAAAAACAATACTTGTCTTGACATATAAAAATAAATTAAAAAACCGTACCATATGAATTAAGCACGATGGTTTACTTTCTAGTATAAAAACCTTTTAACAGTTTATAAAATTGTTAAAATACGTTAATAAAAATTGACATCACTGAAAAAAGAATTGTAAATAACAATTCTACATATTATACTGGTTAAATAAAATTATACATATACTAGTTAACTAAAATTAATTAATTAATTAATTAGATAAGACAGTTCACAGAAAATAAGAAAACATACAGTTTGAAATATAAATTTAAATATATTTTTAATCTGTATAAAATTATATAATTTTTGTTTTGTCGGTTAATATTTTTCATTTAAATTATTTTTTAAAAACTTTTTCAGTTTTAAAAGAATATTTCGCATTGAGATAAAAATAGCTTTAATTATTATTTAGATTTAAAAAATTAAAATTAAGATATTATAACTATTTTATATTCTATCATACTTTTTCTTTTTTACATAGAGTATGAAGTCAATAATATCAAGAAGAACATATATAACAATTCACAAACTTTTCTATCTTGTCCTATCACTTCCATCAAAGTAAATGTATACGTATATTTTTTGTGTTTTCCAACTAAACAATAAATGTTTTGTATCTTTTTGAATCATCAAGATAATTTTTTTAACAAGTATGGAATTTTGAAACTCATTTTCTAACGTTTTAAGTTTGTTACCGATAATCAACAATTTATTTAAGTATTTTTTAATTGTTGGAGACTTTTGCGATGCACATTTTCTTATCAATTTTAAAATTTATGTCTTGAATCTTCTCGCTTGTTTTGTATTCTCTAATTAAATAATTCCAAGTTTATTTGTTAGTAAAATAATAAAGTCGCATCTTTCACAACTTACACGAAACTTTAGCATAGTAAAGTGTTTTCAACTTTAATGTCATGTTCATTTGATAGAGAGGATTTGAGAAAAAAAGAAGTGAATTTAAGAATGAATTATGTGTTATTTTTTTTAAGAAATTTAGAGGTGATTGTGAGTAGATTTGAAAGTTAAGTTTGTGAAAAATTTGATTGATGTGATACATTAAAAAATATATTTTAATAGAAGTATTGATGAGATTACTATTTTGCCCTTTATATAATAATTAGAATAAATTGATATTAGTATGAGTAAAAAAAATTGTTTAAATTTTTCTAACTAGTAAAATTGAAAAAAAAAATTAACAAAGAAAAACAAGGTTCAGCCACCAAATAGGATCCATGGTAACATAAAGTTTATGTAATTTGGATTGAATCTGCATATACGGGATTAAATCATCTCCTTTTAAAGCACACATATTTGTTCCTTGTCATGTGGGATTGGATCTCTCACTTTCACGCACACATAGATCCGTTCCATTTGAGGTGGGATTGAATCTCTCACTTTTACGCCTACACAGATTCGTTCAGTTCTTTAACCAAGAGGGTAAAATTGTATTTCATTAGTGAATCAGCTCAAATGGCCTCCCAGTACGCGAGATCGAAAAAATGATAAATCTCCACTAATCATCACATTCCCTTGCTCTTAATTTTCTTCAAACGAACGTCGGAAGTACTACGTAATCCATCTTCAAACAATCATTTAGCGATCGAATTAGCCACTAAAATTTTAGTGGCTAAATTGGTCTCTATAATAAAAAGTGACTAATCATTTTAGCGACATATTAGCGACCGAAATTTTGGTGGTTGTTAGCGACCAACACTTAATTCAGTCGCTAATGATTTTGCCACCAGAGTTTTCACAACTACATAATTTTGGTCGTTAAATTATTTGCGATCAATTTTAAGTCTTTTAGCGATCGAAATAGGTGATTGCTAAAATGTTTTTTTTGAGTAGTGATAAGAGGTAAATTGTGAGATATTAATATAAAATGTAATCTTAGATCTAGTTCAAGAAAGTCTAATAACATGATTTTCTAAGTAAAAATGTTATTTTACTAATTAATATATATATATATATATATATATATATATATATATATATATATATTTATATATATATTTTTAATATTTGATAAAAATATATATATATATATATATATATATATATATATATATATATATATATATTAATTAGTAAAATAACATTTTTACTTAGAAAATCATGTTATTAGACTTTCTTGAACTAGATCTAAG
>Ga0099822_1004479_pt1 | contig 18193 bp, 7 predicted proteins | sample CowpeawhiteBW_FD_76839 | JGI IMG/M metagenome (GOLD analysis project Ga0099822, IMG submission 76839) | Root nodule microbial communities of legume samples collected from California USA - Cow pea white BW | ecosystem: Host-associated > Plants > Roots > Nodule | place: USA: California | collected...
ATTTTCTATTAACAACTTTAAAACAATTTTAAATAAAGTTTAACGTAAAATATAAATTAAAATAAACTTAATCTTGTTAAAAATATTTACTTAAAATATCAATTTTGATAGAAATATTTGTGCATATTTATATAGAAATTAAATTTGGTTTCAATTTGGAGAGGGACAAAATTGTACAATTTTTACAAAAATTGGAACTAAATTGAGACAAAAAATAAAATACAGGGACCAAATTGAGGATGAGAAAATGACAACTCCCAAATAGTGACATGTGGCACTGTCAGTGCCACGTGGCACGATGTCCGCTTGACACATGGCAAAATTTTAATTTTTTTAAAAATTTTAAAAAAATTAATAAAAAAAAATAAAAATCAAAAATAAAATAAAAAAAAATAAAAAAAATTCAAAAAATCCAGAAGCTGACACGTGACACCCCATTTAACACCGTTACTCCACCACTAACGGAAAGGACTTGATTTGGTCAAATTTCCCAAAATAGGGACCAGATTGAGATAAAAATTAATTGAGGGACCAAATTCAAATTTTGCTACGAAAATGGGAACTAAAAGTATAATTTAATCTTATTTTTATTTATTGTTGTAAGTATAATAGTAAATGGAAGATGACGAGAATGTTAATCGGTCTCCTAGGTGTTCTAGGTACTCGTTAAAGAGTTAAACAATAATAAATGTGCGATATTAATATATTGGAAGTTCAAATAATTAAATACAGTACTTAATAAATTTTATAAAGATAAAAATATTTTTTTAAATTTTTAGATAATAACTTATTATTATTATTATAAAATAAGGACTTTAAAATTTTTAATGTCTCTACTAAAAAAAATTCAATTAAGTCTCAAATAGACACTTTAATTATTCTTTTTTTTAACATTTTTAGATGTTTAACATTAATTTTTTTTGTTGGTTTTTCTGTTAATTTATATTTTCTTATGTTTTTTTTTTAATTTTTAGATGTTTAACACTATTTTTTATTAGTTTTCCTATTAATTCAAATTTTCTTATATTTAATTTTTAGCAACATTAAAATATAGTTATTTTATTATTTAATTAATTTTTAACTTTTATTTGTGAATATCAAATAAAATATTAAATACACATGTACAATATTTATGAACATGTTTATCCTTTAAAAAAAATAAAGTTGCATTAATGATTATTAGGTCAAATTTTATTTAATATCACACTTATCTATGTACTTTCGTAGGATCCAAATATTAATTATCCTTAATTAGTGCCCTTAGGACACTAGTTAGCAAGACCCTTAGGATAATGATATTTTGATTCACTCTTAATCTACTACTACTTTAATCACTCCTAGATTATCACATCACACCATTAAAATAAATAATTAAAAGATGATTGAAGTGACGAGTTTTATTATATTATTTTATCTTTAATCGATATGAATGTCATATTTTCAACATAATGAAATATCTAATTTATATATTAATAATATTTTTATAATGACAACAATTTATAGTTTTTATATTAACAAATTTATTACATAAAATTTTTTAATTTAATTCACACAATGACACTTAAATACTTATTATATTTTTAAAAGTTAGTGGGAGTGATTTAATTTTCAAAATAATCATAATGAAATACAACCCTCTAAATCAAATGATAGACTAATAGTCATTCATGCTCCTTTAGTTCAAGAGTGTATTAGATATTGGAGTTCCACAAATTGTTGGAGATACATCAAGTTGTTGAGGAACCACTTGAATAACAAGTTTCTCATCAAAGGTAGTAAAGCAAAGTTAAGAAGATCTACAAAGATCAAAGGATTAATCAACAATTTCTTATGATTATGAAGTGTATTTACAATAATTAGAATATAATTTTTGGAGTCGAAAATGATCTTGAACAGGAATAGATGAAGAATGTTTCATATGCTTCAACTGTTGGAAGTCTAATGTATGCTCAGGTTTACACCAAATTTGACATTTTATAGTTGGAGTTTTGGGAAGATATTAGAGCAATCTAGGTGTTGACCACTAGAAAGTAGGGGTGGCAAACGGGCCAGCCCGATCCGTTTTGGCTCGGCCCATATGTGGCCCATCAAAAAACGGGCTGGGCCAGGCTGGCCCGTCAAATAGAAACGGGTCAATAGTCACAACTTGTCCCGTATAGGACGGGCTAACGGGCCGGGCCGGGCTGGCCCATCTAGTTTTTATTTTTTTTATTTTTATTTTTTTTAATATTTTTTTATTCTTTTTATTTTTTTAATTAGTTTTCAAATTTTTTAATTTGTTTTATTTTTTACATTTGTTTATATATACATATAAATTATTATTAAAGTCATATTTAATCAAATAAAATATTATTTTAACTTTTAATTGATTAGTTAATGTTTTTAATTAGATAAGTTAAAATAATATTAAATTTACATATTAAATTATTCAATTATAATTAATAATTCAAACTTAATTTGTAGGTGTTAATGATTTAAATTACAATACTATTATATATTTATATTTAAAATATATAATCTAAAAAATTAATCTTTTTGATTATTTTTATTTTATTTTATTTTTTTTAAAACAGGCTAACGGGCCAGGACGGGCTGGACGGGACGGGTCAAAACGGGCTGGCGGGTTGAAATTTTCAACCCAGCCCGTTCCTTTTAGCACGGGCTGACGGGCTACAAAGATGGTAATCATATATCTTCAAGGATCAAAGAATTTCATGCTCATATATAGTCAAACTAATAGTTTGGAGGTAATAGGCTACTTCTATTTAGATCTTGTTAGTTGCATTAATACCAGAAAATCAACATCTAGTTATATTTTTATGCTAACTAGTGGAGCTATATTTTGAAGCAGCAAAAAGCAGACCTTGATTGCTATTTCCAGTATGGAGGATGAGTTTATTTCTTATTTTGAGGCTACCTCACATGGTGTATAGTTGAAGACTTTTATATTTGGGTTTAGAGTTGTGGATTCAATTATTAGGCCATTGAAGTTATATTGTGATAACTCTGTTGCGTTCTTTATAGCTAAGAATAATATAAATAGAAGTCAAATTAAGCACATTGACATTAAAAATCTAGCCATAAGCAAACATGTTAAGTGGTTATTGAGCACATTAACACTAAGTTGATGATTGTCAATCATTTGACTAAAGACATGCCATTAAAGAAGTTTAAGGATCATTTAGCGCAAATAGGACTTGGTTCCATGGTGTGACAATCACTTTTTTACTTTGATAAAAATCTTATTTAATTTTTTTCCTTTTTTGTTGTGCATATATTTGTTTATTTTGAAAAGAATTGTTTGACCTCGAATAAACATATGGTTTATTCATTATAGTTAAGAGTTGGTGAGAGACTTGATATATTGTGGTACATGGGAGATAATACTCACTTTTTGTTGGAAGTTCCACACCGACTAGAGATAAGGCAATTTCATAATATATAAGTGAGGTGGAAACTTGACCTTACAAGTTGATTTTGTGAGGTTGAGTTAGGCTTAAAACTCACTTCTAACATGGTATCAGAGTCATAATTTCATACCACCCGCTATTTCGGACCGTTATCGGACCACCCATTTCTAGTTCCACGCACGAGATGAATACACACATCGACTAGAGATATGACAATTTCATAATATATAAGTGGCATAGGTATATATATATATATATAATTTCTTTTATTTGTGGCTGAACTTGACCAAAAATTTTAGGGGGGTCGAATTATATTTTTTATATATAAATTATTTTTTTAATTAAAAAAATTAATTTCTTTTAATTAAAAAAATAATTTTTTTACATAATTTTTTTATTCAAAATAAGCACTCATGACAATAGAATCTAAACAATATAACAATAATATATATGAAAGAGTAACATAAAGTTTATCATCAACAATAATATATAAAAAACAAAAACAAAAGTTACCTTTAGTCAAAGTGCTCCTTTACGTTCTTTCAATGACTTAAAATCTTCAATAATTGAATCAGAGCGGAAGCTAGTTGCAATATCCCTTTCAATATAGATTATCATAGTGCTTGCTAAAAATTCAGCCTCCAATTATTAACTTTCCTCCAATTCTTAAAACCTATCAAATAACATTCAAAAAGTTAAAACATATTGATGACAATAAACTCATTGCCAATTAGAATTCAATGAAAATAAACTCAATACCTGTAACAATGAAAACATCTAAGTCAGGTCGTCCGCTTGGTTTTTTACTAAAAAGATAGCACGGTAAGCGATATGCAGCATCTTTTAATGGCGAATACTCTAACCATGAAGGAAATAAGCTAAACCGTGTACTGAAATCTTCTTGGATAATCATCTTTACCAAACAATGGATAATTTTCTAGACGCATTTGATATGGACCCCATTTTAGATAAGCCATTCGTACCTCATCAATTTGATTTGGTGGGTATTGCCAAATTTGAAGATGCTTTCCCGGATCACGTTCTAAAATATTTTCAAATTCATTATATGTAACTTTAGGAACCTTAGAAAAAAAGAGTTGTTTTTCGTTTTCTTCAATATTTGGATTCTCATGAAGTTTCTCAATTTTAGATGACGTAGATGCATTTTTTTCATCTTTATCACAAGCTTTCCTCTTGAGAAAAGAATCAATTATTTTACTCTTTATCATAATTTTTCACCTCTCACCTATTTACAAAAAGATAAAATTATGAATATCCCAAATTAAATCTTAAAAGCAAGACTCAATATTTTAAGAAAACTAATTAATATAAATAAATTAATAATTTATAGATATTATTTTTTAAATATATAAAAAAAATTAAAAAAATGGTCGGGGGAGCCGTGGCTCCCCACGTCCCTTCATTCTTCCGCCACTAAAAGGTGAGATATCCCAGTATATTTAATTTGATAAAATTGATTTTAATCATCCAATATAATCGATATGTATATATAAATTAATGTGATCTACATAATTATATAAAAAGAATATAAAATAATAAATTAAAAAATTGCTTTTGAAAACGTGTAGAATAACAAATTTGCATGGTTATATTAGTTTTCCCAAGCCAAGAGATGAGAACAAAAGTATAGTAGGCAAAGAAGTTATGCACTTAGAAGTTGTGGATGAACCAAATATGCTAATGTAATGGATTTTTTTATTTATTAAGTGGAAGATAATATTTGATAATGAGTTTTTTACAATGATTTTTTAATAATTAAACTTTGATAAATTTTTTTACAACATGAAAATTACATTCAAATAACTTTTTCTTATAATTTTTACAACCTAAAATAACATCTCTTAAATGGGGCAAAATATCTTTTTTTAGCTGAAAATAACTGTAGCAACCGCACGTAAAAAAATTTATATACATTAAATTTAATTCACACTATAATAGATAAAATTGTAAAAATTTAGTAGTTAAAATATTATTATTTTATAATCATAAAAAAAATTATATATATTGTTGAAACTAAGTTACCCATATACATATGTCACATAGTGTTGAGCCTAAATGAGTAAACATAGAAAGCGACGAAATGGATAATGCAATTTGATGAGGGAATATAGAATGGTGTGGCGACCAATCAGTGCAAGAAGTTCACGAAATTCCAAAAGGCTGGGAGCAACGATGTTTCGGAGATATCTAATTGATGTATAGGCTTTTCTTTGTTGAATTTGAACAGGGGTGTATATATGTAGAATCTAATGAAGAACATCAAAGTTCACGTCTACTAGTCCACTAGGAAGTAACGCATAAGTGATGTCATGGCGTGGGTGTATATATAGCATTATTTGAAGGGGAGGTTTCATAAATGGCCCCTTCTCAGTTTAATGCCTTAAACGGAGAAATCGATGGTCAAAATCTATCGTACGTGTTTGATGTATGGGCAACCGATCTTCAACTTAGATTATAATCCTCGATAAGGTAAAGATTTCCACATTTTTAGAATTTAATGTAGATGCTACTCAAATAATATATTTATCCATACTTTTTGTTTTAATCTCTGTTACAGAGTTCAGCATTCATATATTAATAACATTGTTTTAAATGCACCATGAATACTTAGATTTCCTTCGTATATTAATAATTTATTACTTCTTTTTATGAAATTAAATCTATTAGTAGTAAATCATATTTTATTTTAAATTAATTATATCTATTGGAACGTTATTTTAATTTTATATTTTAGAAATTTTAGCAAAATACATATTATTTTCTAATATTTTAATTATAAAAATAAAAGTGTAATCTTACATTTTAATCTATAAAAATGTTTTTTTCATCTGTCATATCCTATCACATATTTTTATAAACTTTTCATTCAAATTCTTTCATCTAATCCCTTAAAGTAAACATCTAAGTGCCTTCCTAGTATATTTGATTTGATAGAATTGATTTTGATGAAATTGATTTTAATCATCAATATAGTGTGTATAGTGTGTGTTTGATTTTGCTTTTTTTTTTACGCAAAATTAATGTTTCACCATAGAATTATTGTATGTTTGGTGTCAAAATTAATTTGAATGTCAAAATTTCACGTCTAAATAAAAACATCTAATTGTTGCTTCTCCATCGATAAATCGATTCAGTTCAAAATCAATTCTCTGAAGTATAATCAAACACACTTATAATTGAGATATATATATATGTAAATTGATATGATATAATAATTATATAAAAAAAATATAAATTAATAAATTAAAAAATTGCATTTGAAAACGTGTACAATATCAAATTTACATGGTTATATTAGTTTTCCCAAGCCAAGATGAGAACATAAGTATAGTAGTCAAAGAAGTTATGCACTTAGAAGTGGTGGATGAACTAAATATGCTAATGTAATAAGTATTTTTTATTTATTAAATGAAAGGTAAAAATTGATAATGAGTCTTTCTTCCTATAATATGTTTTCAGCAAGTAAAAACTTGAAACTTGCATTAAGAGTCTGTTTTCTTAAGGTAGAAAAGAAGCCATATCTTTGTATTTCAGAAGAAATTAGAAAGTGAATCCCCTACTTTAAGTAAAAGTGATATATTTAGAATAAACAAATGTTTTTAAAAATCCATAATTATTGAACTAGTTACTATAACAAAGAAAAATACTTTTAAAAAACGATTATATTTGTAGAGATGTAATTTAATTAAGCAATATATATTTACTTTGTAATATAGATAATATTATTATATGTATGATTTTTACTTTTTATTTAATAATTTACTTCTAATATTATATTTTATTAAAAATAACTATGATTTATTTATAACTTATACATTATTTTATATATACTAATTTTAGTAATATAACACTGAATTATCACAAAATATATTTTTCAATATAACAAAGATTTTATTCAAAAGATAAAAGTCATAAAATATGTTATATATTCTTATAACTAATACTTATAATATATTAAAATTAGATATAATATACGAAAACTAATAATTATTCATTCCCCACAAAATAGAACATAAATTATATCTGTCACAATTAGCAACGGTAAAACGGTAAACACATACAAGTATTAAAACTCTTTAACCCGTAAAAAGTGTAGATTGAGTGAGGAATGAGTAATTATTAATTTTCGTATATAAAAAGTGTAGATTAGAATGAGTTTATTTGATAATTAAATCAAACTTAACTTAACTCGAACCGTATCTTATGAACGTATTTGAATGAGTTTATCTTACATGTTAAATCAATTTTAACCTAACTCGAACTGATCAAATATCCTATGAATTGAGCGATGGATTACATAAACTGACATCTAATTTAATTAAACAAGACTTTGTTTTATTATTAAAAACGTTATTCTTTGACAATTTAATTATTTCTTAAATTTTATTTTAATTTAATATTTAATTTATAGCTGGAAATTTTTGTTTAGTTTTATTTACCATGATTACATACTCTATTTTTTTTTTATTTAAATATATATGTGACAACAAATGTTTGTTTGTTATTAATTTGGACAATTGTTTTTAGAATTGGTGACCAGAGTCGACCTAATTTGATTAAAAGCAGACTGAGTTAGATTAGATCTAAAAGTGTAGAAATTTAATTTAGGAAAATTATTTTTTGACAAACTTTTTTAATAAACTTTTGACAAAGTTTCTATAATTAGAATTAAATAGATTAATTTTTTTATTTTTTAATCAAAATAAAATAATAATAGTAATGTTTTTTTACTTAAAAAAAAATAATTTGTCAAAGTTTGTCAAATTTTTTTTTCAAACAAAAATCTTCCTTTAATTTAACCCAACCATTTCTTTACTACTGGATGATGAGTTTGTCAAATCTAACTCGAGTAGACCTGTATATATACGTACCCTTTGAGTATGTTACGTTTCTAACCCATAATCTGAGTAATGTTCATGAGAAATTTATTAAATTTTTATATTATTTAATATAAAAATTAGTTCATATGCATTAAATTCGTTGACTTCTATAAAAGTTAATTTAAAGGTTATATTTGTAATAAGTTTTATTGTTTAATTTTATATACTATTGCGAAAATATAACATGTCTATAAATGAGAATCGTTACTATGTAGATTATTTATTAATAAAATTAATAAATTGGTTTGACTTTCACAAATATGATTTATTAATCTCATTGAATACACTTTTAGAATATTTTTGTTAAAAATTCATGAGTTCATTATATAAAAAAAATTATTTTAGTAAATCACTTACTAACTTATTTCACTAATTTATAAATTTTTTTGGTCAATATAAAAAATATTTAATAAGTATTTCAAAATAATTTATTTTAAGATTTTTTTTATTTACAAGTTATGAGCTACATCTCGTAGTTTCTAATTGAGAATTTAACAACTTTCAATAAGCTTACAAGCTAGTTTGTTTTTTGGACAAAAGAGAATTTAACAACTTTCCCTGAACTGTTGTTTGAAGCCGTTTATTTGTGATAAAAGAGACATTGACCGCTCAATCGTGTAGATTTCGCTTAGCGTGTTTTTCATGTGTTTATTTCTAGTTTCATGTTTCTGTTTTTTCTGTTGGTTCCGCTTTTTATTAGCTCCTCTCTGCTCATCATTTCTGCTATCTGTTTGGTTATTTTTGTTTTCTTCTTCATGGATTTCAGTTGTGGTGCTAAAACGAAGACTTTTTAGATCTTTTCTATCTTTTTGTACTTTTCTTAATCTATAAATTCCACCAGATTTCCCTTTATCCCTTTTATTATTGTAAAATATGAAGCAATTGATTTTTGTTGTATAAATCGCAGGATGATTGATAGTAGAAAGAAAGAAAGAAAATACTGGAACAAGGTCACCAAACACGAAGTTGTTTATTTTTCATGTGTTCGATCCCCGGCAACAAGAACACATAATTACTGAAAAAAAAAAAACAATTATTCTGTGTCTAATTCACAAGGTGCATGTGAAATGACATTATTGAATGACACAAAAACAGCTCAGAAGAAACTGTTATTTATTGACATGGAACCAACTTCAAACTTCAGTGGAGATTCATCAGCATTTCCAGCAAGAAACCGCCACAATAGGCTTGGATTTCCATCCAAGAACCAGACACCCTTTCTCTTCCACCACCGTGTACCCCTCACACACCTTCCCATTCAGAAGCCACTGCTTCGCCTGAGCCACCATCTTGATCGGCGCAGCCTGAAACCCCGCCCTGCTCATCCTCCTCCGCCACTGATCCACTCTCTCGTGTCTCTCCATCCTCAACGGCCCCTCACGGCTCACTATGTTCTTTATCTCCTCAGCGAAGTAAAACTGCTCCATCTTCGCTCTCTTCGTGTCATACTTGGGCAGCATAACATCCAAGGAATCGAATATGGCAGAATAATAGTGCAATGATTCCATGAATCTCCCGAGGAAAAAGGGTCCGTTGTGACTCGAATCCTGCTCCACCATCACCAACACTTTCGGCCCAAGCCCGTGAACCATCTGCAGCACCGAATTCAAAGCCCCTCGGCTTTCCTTCACCACGCAGTGCAGCTGCAGAATGCTGTTCACCGCAAGAACCTCTTCCTCCCTCACTTCTATGTCCTCCGCTTTCAAACTTTCCAAATTCTTTTTCACCACTGAGAATTCAAAGTTGATACCCAAATTAGTCGCATAAACCGAGAGTTCGTCGCCGATGGATTGAAGTCTATCGCAGAGTCCCACCGCCGTGATTCGCAGACGACGAAGACGTTCGCTGCCGCCATTGGCGAGGCTCCGCATGAGTTCTCTCCATTGGTGTCCGTGCCGTAATCCGAGAGTCATCCCGAAATCCACGACATGGACAAAACTCTCACCCGAAAAGGCTTCCATCACTATAGAATTAGTGACAAAGTGTCCGAACTGGATTTGTGGACACAGCTCGTAAACCAATCTGAATGCTTCCTCCATTTCCTCGGAGGCTGTGTCCATAATGTTCATCATGGGTGGCATCGGGCTCACCGGCCCGGTGGGCTGAATCAGATTCAGCCTCTCCGTTAGGCCTTGAACAAAACAAGAGGCAACCCTTTGGAACGAAGATCCGAATACTAAAGCGTTGGCTTTCAGTTCTGATAGTAATATCGAAGCGTGCGATTTGTCTCGACAAGCCACCGCTTCTGCACATGCTATTAGAAGTTGAACCAGCCTCACACCGTCATGACAACCGTCTTCTTCAGCCCCACCACTTTCTGAACTATTTGTATCTTCTGGTGCCTCTTCTTCTGCTTCCGCTGCCAGATACCTTTGTTTGTAAGTCCGTATGTGATCTCTGAAGTGAAGCTTTGGTATGCTATCTCTACTCCTATTGCAATTGCTGGCGTTGGTGTTCAGGAAACAATGGGAATTGCTCATCAAATTTCCTAACCAATCAACGGGAATTCCCACCGTTCTCTTCACCCTTTTGTTATCCCTTATGCTTCCGTCACAATAGGGGAGAACTAAGCTGCAACTGTTACTCTCCGAGATTGGTTCAAGAGGAAAACAGCTATATTCATCGGTTGCCCATATATCAAACACGTACGATAGATTTTCACCATCGATTTCTCCGTTTAAGGCACTAAACTGAGGAGGGGCCATTTATGCAACCTTTTTCTTCTCTTTTCTTTCTAAAGATATTCAATAACGCTCTGAGAGAAACCTCCCCTTCAAATAATGCTATATATACACCCACACCATGACATCACTGATGCGTTACTTCCTAGTAGACGTGAACCTCGATGTTCTTCCTTAGATTCTACATATATACTTGCCTGTTCAAATTCAGCAAAGAAAAGCCTATAGATGAATTAGATATCTCCGAAACATCGTTGCTCCCAGCCTTTTGGAATTTCGTGAACGGTTTACACTGATTGGTCGCCACACCATTCTATATTCCCTGATGAAATTGCATTATCCATTTCGTCGCTTTCTATGTTGTCCCATTTAGGCACAACACTATGTGATATATGTACATGGGTAACATAGTTTCAACCATTTTTATTTTTTTTATGATTGTATTTACTGTAGCATGAATTGAACCAAATGCGTAGAAAATTTTCTGTGTGCGGCTGCCGCAGTTATTCTCAACCCAACCTCTAACTCTACCACTGGTTCAGAACTTCAGGGTTATCGTTTTTCTCTATCTGCATCATACAGAACACCATTCTTCATAGATGGGATGGCTCTGCTTACAGAAAGGTTTGATTTTCAAACTCGTTGAATCCTTTGAATGAATGCTGATTCGAACATGGCAAAAAAAAGTTGTCAGGAGTTTCCTCTAACAAAAGGGTGACTGACAAATAATATGAATTGTGTTGAAACATAAAGCAGAAGCATATTTCGCTCAAGTTGCTATGTAAAAGCATTGATGGAGTATTTCAAAGAACTTTAGCTTCTTACACTACACTCACATTTTAGTATAATTTTTCACTATATCACTGATGCTAACTACTAGTTTTACCGTTATTTTACAGACTAAATCTTTAAATTAGACTCTAATTATTTATCAAATTGATTCTTAAATTTAACAAAGTCATAAAATAGTTTCTCAAATTATTGATTAATTTAGTCTTTAAAAATAAATAAAACATTACAAATAAATTTTAATTTTTTAAAAGCATTAAAAGGATTTGGTGAGGAAACGACAGGGGTTCAAACCTTCATTAATAATTATTATTAACTTTTAATTATTTAATTTAATTAGTAATTGACCAAGTTTAACCGATTCTATTTTGAAAGAGTTGTTTGACAGAAGAAAGAAGATAAATGAAGGCACTTGCGAAGAGGCCTAGTGAAATGAATAAAGAAGGGAAGTGGCAATGAAGTTAAAGAGGAAGACAGAAAAAATGGTAAATCGTTGAATGCATGGAGTACATGATATGAATAACTATCTAACATAAAAGGAAAACAATCTATGCATATATTATATAAATGGATTAAATCACTCCAAGTGTTATCCTATAAATACACACATTCTTTGTTAAAAAAATGATAATAGGGTGTTAAGACTTTAATCCTCTCTCTCTTTTTTCAAAGAACATAAAAATGGTGCAGCTTTATATTTTCTTTAAACTGAAATGTATTTATAATTTTTAAAATTGAATTAATATTTATCTTTAGTCATTTAATCTTTTTAGCTAGGTAAACGAATTGTCTAGTTCATAAGTAAAATTCTATTTGAAACATAATTAAATAAATCTTAAGATTCCATTATGTTGGTTAAAAAATGTTTTAACTTTAATATGAACTGAAGTTTCTTTACTGGATTTTATTTTTGCTCAGCTGTATGTTATAACTGAAATGTTGCTAAAAAGTAAAATAATGTCGTCAACAACAAGTGTTGATTGAACGAAACTTTTCTATGTTTTTGTAACGACTCTAGTGAAAGGGAGATCCAACAAGAAATAAACACCCATAACTTGTCAAAATAGTAACTTTTCTAAGTAACAAGAGAGCTAACGAAAAAAAAAAAAGAGAATACTTTTAAAAAAAATTAGATCATCTAATTAAATTCATCTGACAAACTATTAAATTGGGTTTTTCAAATGTCATCTAATCTCATACTAAAATCCCATTAGGCAAGATTGAAAAACTAACAAATTACAAAATTTAAGAAAGATTAAAAAAAGTACTCCAAAGTTAAAGTAACTAAAATTATATTTCAATAATCTCTAACTTCTTATAGTATTTGAATATATGATGCACAAAAAGTACAAGATTAAAAGGCTGATTTATTTTGCTTGTCATATTTGAGAAGAAAAAGAAAATGTTACTCTTGATGTGCCTACTTGTATTCAGTGATGACAAAAATAGATGTGGCCACAATTATTTCTAGATATATTTGCATTATTTCTAGATATATTTGCATCCTATAGTTGGTATCTACATGTATCTATTATACGCGGGTAGCATGTAGCGGTATTTTAATACCTGCATTTATACATGAATCATGTGTAAGTATCATACTATTCGTATCTATAGGTATCAATTATTCGTAAAAGATTAAAATTAAAATTTAATTTATATTTTATTAAGATAAATTTAATTAAAATTAAAATTTAATCTATATTTTATTATGTTAAATTTAATTAAAATTTAATATATATATATATATATATATATTATGTTATATTTAATTAAAATTAAAAATTTATATTATATTTTATATTTTATGTAATTTTATTTAAAGTTTGTTATAAAAATTTATAATTTCTGTTTTAAATATCCGTAGGTACTCGCAAGTACTTTTTAGACGGATATCTAGATAATAGGACAGGTAACTAGTGAATTCTTTTGTTGGGGCCCTATAGCGGGTAGACATTATCTATGTCCAATCTGACCTGTTGTCATCTTTACTTGTGTTATTTGAATGATGAGTTACGAATTTGAATTTATTTGTTAAATTTTTTGTATTATGTATACGTTAAACCTTTAAAATATATAGTGAACTATCAAATTTTTTTTAATATACTTTAAAACACTAAAATCAGTATAATATTTTCAAGTTACAAAAAAATTAAAAAAAAAAATCTGAACTCGTGTGGGAGAACCAACAACATTTTCATAAATTTAATTTTTTTTTTTTGGATTTCTATGATATTTTTCTATTTTCAAAATATATTGATTGGCTACTTTTGATATTATAAAATATATTAAATAACATCATAATATATCATCATCGGTTTATTTTAAATATTTAGAAGAAAAAAAAATAATAGAGAATCTAGATTTCATTTTTTCAATATTTGTATGGATCATCATAAACTTAATTATTTGAAAAAAAAAAGTCTGACTCAACATCTTTATAGTTAAAAAGATCTTATTGAGACCTTTAGTTAAGAGCATAATGAAAAGATTAATAGATAATGAATACAAAGCAATTATATTATGCTATTTTTATTTAATAAGATACGACATACTACATTAAATTAGAAATTAAAATAACATTATATTGTATTAACTTCAGTTTGATTACTTTTAAATTACCATTCAATCACCGAATATTAATACCTATCAGTCTATATTGGATCACTCATCTAGTTTTAAAACTTTGAAAACATATTTAAATTCATATAACTTAGGAATGACATTAGTACAAATTTATTAAATAAGTCCATCATAATTGTAGCATAGTATTTTTAAAAAGAAACTGCTTAAAGACTAAATGGCCGGCTTTAACCCCAACTAACGACAGGGAGAAAGAACAAACAAATTAAGGAACAAAACATGGGTTAAAATGAGTCCCGTACGTTGCTTAATGTAACTTTATATTTTAGTTTGAACACTGCGTCTAATTATTTAAAAATGGATTATTAGTTTTTATTGTTCCTAAAACTCTAATACTTTTTCCACTCTTGTTTTTCTTAGACGAAGCGAAATTCTTGGTCCATGTCGCCACAATGAATATTCTATTCTGCCATCGAAATGCTTCAAACGATAATATTTATTAAAAAGGGTAGAAAAACAGCTATGTATTATAAACAAATTCTCACCACTAAAATTAAAGGTAATAATGCATCAGAAAAATTATATAATATTCTTAACGCTCATCGTTATACAATGGTAATGTGCACACCCAAGCACCATGGAATCATGAAACAGAATTTTCTGTGTGGAAATATTCGTCTTTCAGTGTCAAGGAATCTAGGATCCAAATCCAATGTTAGACCTGTCATCTCATTATATATATATATATATATATATATATATATATATATACAAAGTATTAATTAGTGTTGTGAATCTTGTATCGTAAGCTATGATGACAGCAACATCTTAATTTATATAAAAGTATACATATAAAATGGACAGAAAATATTTCTTGGACATCTATAAACAAAAGAGAAAAATTTATGTATGTAAAAGGTATATGATCTGATAAATAACGAGATAGACAAAGATTAAGATGTTTTGTGACAATTAAGTGTTTATTATATTTATGTGTCAAAAAAAGGAATTATAAAAATAGAAATCCTACTTGATCAACAAAATATGAGATTTTTCTTAAAAAAATATGAAAAGATTTGGTATCAATGAACTGCGAACAAACTTATATAAAAATTATCTTTTTTAATTCAAAATCTTAAAATAATTTATAAGCAATTTTATTTATATATTAGTCATTTTACTTATTTTTAAACTCGCGTTAAATTTTTAATACAAAATAAATATTCTTTTGCTAGTTGTGAATGAAAAAAAAATGTTATACGTACGAAAAAATATGACAAAAAAAAAAGCAATAGCGATCTTTGCCTTTTAGTTTTCAACCCCATGTACTTTTAACTCAATTAATTATAGGAAAAAATCAATTTTCTCTATAAACATCTGTTAAAACCGATATTAATAAAAACGTCAAAGTTAAATTTTTTATATTTTTAAAATAAAAGGAAAATATTGAAAACAATAATATATGGGTTAATTTGGCCGGCTATTTATGTTTGCAATCATATATACATAAACATGTTGATAAAGTACCTAAATTTAAGAAGACTAAATCAATCGATATACATGGAATTTAACATTGAAAATAAATGTTACTCTGCATAAATAGTATTGGATATGAAAGCTAAAAAACAATATATTTGACTACATCATAATGAGTGTTGTTTTCTTGTTTGAGTTGCATAGTATTTCTATGTTTTTGTTCGCAATCGCATGACACTTTCAACTCTCTCTTAGCATGCTAACTTAGCATATATCATAAAAAAAAAATAGTAATTAAAGAAAATTTTCACAACGAAGTTTGAGGGTTGAAAATTAAAGAAACGTGGGAATGTGGGTACAACTTTATTTTATTGAGATTTTTTTGAACTTGATGAGATAACAAGGATTTTGGAAAATTTTCATGAAAATGGAAAATTCTTTTAAGCTATAAACTCTTTGTCCATTTCTTTGATTTCAAAGGTGCATGAGCCGAAAAAGTAAGAGGGTTGAATTGAAGCCTATTTTAGTGATGGTATATATGTTGTGTAAAATCTTAGCAGAGGATGAAGAAGATGTTGTCACAAGTCATTGGCCAAAAGTAGAGTGTGTCCTGAAGGAACTTACAAAAGAGTGGGTTGGTGATTAACGAAGTATCTGGGGAAAAGAAAGTGTAATCTATTATTATAAGATTTTTAAACAAATGTGATATCAAGATTTTTTATATAAATTTGTCTATAAATTAATGTTAAATATTATGATACTATGATTCATATTAGGAGAATGAATGTCTCAAGTTGTTGTTAGGAAGATGGATAGCATCTAAAGATGGTTATGAACTTTTTCCGGTTAAAAGCGAAAGAGTACAATTATTTTAGACACCTAATAAATTTTTACACACATTTTATGTCTATTATTTTACTTTTAATTTTTCTCTTTCTTTATAAATATAAAAGTTAACTATTTTAATAATTAAAAAATCTTTAAAAGTTAGTTGTCGACTTGTGTAGCATGTAGGGATGATAACGGGTAAGGTAGGACGAGTTTCGGTATTCCATATCCATCTCTGTAAAAAAATTTATCATCATTCCCATATTCAAATCCAACGGGTATTAAATTTTTGTCTCATTCTTATCTCTACTGGGTAATGAGTATATACTTGTACCCATACATGTATCCGTTTTCTTACTGTTTCAATATTAATTAATTTTTATAAAATAAAAAAAATTACGGCAAAAGAAACATAATATTATCAAAGATTCAATATTAAGAAGATGGTTATTTCTTCAATATCAAATATTTATAAAGAAATTATATTATAATTGTATACATTTCAAATTAGAATACTAGATAAAATTTTGATGCAAACCAAAACATCTATTAAATTTACAAACATTAATGAATTGTAGTTGATAAAATTTAATTTTAAAAAAAATATATATATAATGAAAACAAATATTCATATTAAAATATATGTTAAATGTATGTTTACTTCAATTTTTTAAGTTTAATGAATCTCTTTTTTATACACTAATAAAAATTATAATAAATCATTTGATCCAAATAACGCAAAGAACAAATATTAAACTAATAATAATAAAAGTTTAACATAGATATTATATCTTTTGAATTTTAATATATATTGGATGGAGATAAAAAGAAATTCATGGTAATTACATTAAAATTTTATATTATAGTAAATAAATTTTATTTATATAATTATAGTGACAAAATCACAGTATGATAATGAGTTAAAAAATAAAAGATAATTATATAAAATATATCTCAATAGTATTTTACATTATAAAAATAAAAAACAAATAAAAATATTAAAAAATTATTAAATATGTGTCTTAAAAAAATTTGAGAGATCATTGAATGAAATCACACAAAGAAAAACAAATATATAATTAAGAGTATGATAAAATGAAAAATACTTTAAAGATTTAAAAAAAAAATTCAAATATCAAGATAGTCAATGGTTGAGAAATAACGAAAATCAGTTTAGCAAAACGAAATAGTTTTTCAAATAAAAAAATAAATAATAAAGATAATTTTTTTATATTACATAGTAAATTAAATGTTCAAGCTAATGAACATTTAAATTAGTGTTAAACTTTCATATGTGAAAATAAAACAAACAATAAATACAAATATTAAAATAAATATAAATGTTCAAATGTGAAATATAAAAAATATTTAATTGACATACATCATTTAAATATAATTGCATAAAAGTTATGATAGGATAAAAAATATATTGGAGATACAAATAAATTTTATGACAAACCAAATAATTAAAAGAAATAAAATTAGAAAGTGTGTATTAATATATATATATATATATATATATATA
>Ga0099822_1004484_pt1 | contig 18187 bp, 13 predicted proteins | sample CowpeawhiteBW_FD_76839 | JGI IMG/M metagenome (GOLD analysis project Ga0099822, IMG submission 76839) | Root nodule microbial communities of legume samples collected from California USA - Cow pea white BW | ecosystem: Host-associated > Plants > Roots > Nodule | place: USA: California | collected...
CCCTTTATATATTGTTATATATATATATATATATATATATATATATATATATATATATATATTTATTTATTTTAAGCATGCAACCAGGAGTTTAATTCTCATACTTCTATGCATTTGGCAAGAAATTAATTCTTTAAATAGATTTTAATATCATGAAGAAGTAGTACTTAACTTCTTCAAAATAACTTAGGGTTACTAATATCATAAAATTTTGGGAAAAATATATTATCATTAAACTCATTTTGTCCTTTATCATGATTCATATTAACCTTTAATTTCCAAAATTAAGACAACGGTTCTAGATTTTGTGCACTCGAATAGCATAATTTCGCATCTTAAACTAAAAAAGATTTCAAAAGTGTCTTAAAATAAAATAAAACACAAAGATTAAAGAACAATGTTAACTTAAATGTAGGAAATAAAAGACTAAAATTTAGATAAAAAGAGTTAAAATTAATTTTGGTAAAAATAAAAGGGAGTGAAAAAAAAAAAAACCATTTTGACCTAAAATCTTTTCTACAATTTGTTGATTTGGTTTCTTATTGGTTGAAATTCAGGTGAACGCGAGAAAAGTTCGAAAAATTCGAAGTCCCGCCACAACGCCGTTCCCAAGTCCCGTAGTAACCAATCCATGGAAGCGGAGAACAACGCGCCTAGACCGAAGGGCACGCGCCGCAGCCAGCGGTCCTCCGACACGGCCTCAGAGACCTCAAACCAAGACTCCTCCACCGGCGGCTCCCGCCACCGGCGAAACCGGCGCGGGTCGAACCCAGGCGGTGAATCGCCTTCCTCCCAGGATATGCCGCCGAGAGGCAGCCGGCGGAAATCGAAGAACTTAGAGGACGGTTCCGTGAAGAAATCGGGAAGATCGTCGAAAGGAGACTCTCTAAGTGACATTTCGATTTCAGATTTTGGGTCTGGTTCTGAAAGTGGGCCCCTTGAGCCCATTAGGGTTTAAATTGGGCTGAGTGAAAGAGAGAGTAATATGTGAAGAAAGAGTTTAGGGAGGGAGAGAGAGAAAAGAGAAAGATTGATATGCTGTTTTGCAAATTGTAAATTATTATTTCAGGTTTTTATGCAATTGTTTTATTGAAGTGTGATTTCAACTTCAATTCCTTCTTATTCAATGAAATTAATGTATTAGGTTTCATTTTGTCACTATCATAATTTAATCTGAATTAAAAGAAAAAATTAAATTGTTAAAGTTGTAAAATAAATAACTTAATAAAAAAAAATTACCATTGAAGCATGAATATAATGTGTACTTGTGACATAAGCATGCATGGGAACTAAATCCTTATATGCAAGACATGTTATTAATATTTTTCACTCTAAATACATGTATGAATGATGTGACATGCAATATATCAAATAGCCAAAAAACTTAAAACACTTGTTCTTAATAAATTAATGTGATGCTTAGGTTAAGTGTATATGAAATTCACTAAGTTGGAACACAAATACAACTTAGTAATAATCGTAATACTTTAAGAGAAGTCCATCAATTTAAATTGAAAATTTAATCTCAAGAATTCGTGTTTATAATAGCTAATTCACTTGTATTTCAATACTCAACTTTACTACTAAAAATATCTTATCATATACCTCTTTAAAAACTTATATCACACGTAAAAAGAGTACCAAAAGATAAATTGAATTTTAAAAAATAACTAGAGATTTTAAGATAAACATGTTAATAAACTAAGATATATCATGTGAATATTGTTAGAATTAAATTTTGAAATTGAGAGGGGTGGAGTTGAACTTTAAAATATATATTTTTTCAAATAAATGGATAATATTCTTTTAATCAATATAACATTTATGAGAAAATATTTTTTATTTTTAGAAATATCAATGAAAATGTTCTTTGACTATAAAAATAAAGTTAAAATATACATTTAGTTCATATTTTTATTCAGTTTTGTCAATTTAATTCTAATATTTTTTTTGTTCAATTAAATCCATTTTTTGTCAATTTTGTTCAATTTGACAATTCTGTTTAAATAATCAACAGTAATCAATCGTAACGACCATATGTGACTTCATTTTTTGTTTAAATGTTCATATGTCAACCCAGTCTTATATCACGTGTCAGGATTAATGTTTTATATTTAATTTGATACATATACTTGTTATTTTTGTTCAATTTAATTCCAAAATTTGTTTTTTAAATGGAGTAATCTTGTCTCAATTTAAATTGAGACTACATTTAATTTGTATATAAAAGTTATAATGATATTTTTATTAAAATTTTCATTTTTATTAAATATTTTTTGTTTAAGGAAACAATTAGTTTAAAATTAAAACAAAAATTTTAAAGATGAAGACTAATATCATTGATATGATATTATGATCAAAGAGAGACTCATGATAACATGTAAGAGAGGAAGATTATTTGACATTTGAATGTGTGTCTTATTATGCATCGGATATGTATATATAATAGAATGATCTAAATTAGGCATGTAATTATGCACAACATAATTACAAAATATTTAATAACCTAATTATATTGATTAGCTTAATTATAGGAGATTAATTACTGATTAGCTAATAATTTGGATTCTATCATAATTATCATCAATTCTTTTATTCTTGACATATATTTTTATGGCTAAATATTTAATATTGTTGTTATGTTACTTTCACTTTAATTTTTTTTCTTAGCCACACAAATAAAACATTAGAGTTGTCATGGTATAATTTTAATGTCTAAAACTATAAATCTATTTAATATCACCCGTCAAGATTATAGACACAATATATTTCTAGTTGTATGTTTTAAAATTATAATATATCAAACATGACTTCCAATCAATTATGAATTATATAAACCCATATTATCACTAGTGCATTTGGGAGCATTTACATTGCAGTATATGCCTCGGTTTTTTGCGGATCCACTGCATATAAGCACGCGGTGACAGTTTCGTAATTAAATTCATCTTTTATGCCTCGGTTATCATACCAATCGAGGCATATGGCTAAAAAAAATTGACTCACGCGTTGGTCAAGCGCCCACCCGAGGCAGTAAGGGTACAATATGCCTCAGTTTCGAATAACCGAGGCAGTATCCCTTCGTAGGGTTAAAAAACCCCAATTTCTTCATTGTGCAGCGACATCTTTTCCGATTTCTCTGCGAGCTTCACCATCTTCGGCCATCCTTCATCTTTTCCAACGACCAGCGCCACCGTCCCGCACAGCTCCCACCGTCCAGCACACCTCCGACGCTCTAGGCCATCGTTTCGTCGCCTGCACCGCACCGCACCGCCGCGGCTTCTTCTTCTTCGACCAACCACCATCGTCGCTGCACCGTGGAGGAGCTGTGCACTGCCACCGGAGCCGCTGTGTGTTCTTCGAGCAACCATCACCATTGCACGCACCTCCAGGAGGTTCTTCCGGTGCCGCTGCGTGTTTTTTTTTAAATTCTGATGCTCATTAGGCCTCAGTTGTGTGAGAATCGAGGCAGTAAAGATTAAATATGCCTCGGGTTGTAACCGAGGCATAAAATACTAGTTTTTTACCTCAGTCGTATATGCAGCGGTTGCGGACCCGAGGCCAAAAGCTGGAAATAACCGTTGTCATTTCCCTTCCCTGCACTAGTGTATGAACGATGAAAACAAAGAAAAAAAATGAAAGATATTAGAGATGAAGAAATAGGTCACTTTCTAAGAAAAAAAATAAGTACAAGAAGAAAAACATCACTTTAATATGAAAAACTCAATATTTTTGAAGTGGGGAGTATACTTCAAAAGGAACTTTTAATGCTTGAGAAAAAAAAAATGTATTTCCTTGTATAAGTTATGTTATAAATGGATGGATAAATGTATATGCCAACTAAAGAGTAGGAAGAACTTAGGACTTTAGTTTGGTCCATAAACCTTTACAAACAAGGCACTTGCATGAAATATAAAAAGTGTAGGATTTGTCTGGTTGTTGAACACAATTTGTCAACCAATGACTTTATTTTTGAAAGTCGGTCATATCTTCACACTAAATGTCTTAAAAATATACTTTAAGTAAATATGTTAAATATATCCTCTGCAGAATCAGTAGAAGTCCTTTTTTGAGTGATGTGATCAACATACTCCTGACTTTTAAGCCAAAGTTTAACGTTTAATGTCCAAATTATATAATTAGTGTTATCTAACTTATTAATGGATAAATGCATACCGACATAATTAGTATATATAGACAAGTCAGACGCAGCAATGGCAGAAGAGAGGTCAGAAGATACAAAATGGGAAGAAATCATGGACGAGCAGAAGAGAGAAAAACCAAAAAAATTGGAAGAGACCTTATCAACACAACAAGGCCAAATCTAGAGAGAGGAGACTATGATGAATCCAACGAAGGTGATCGACGCCAAAGACGACACATGCACCGTCATGTGCAACCAGAAAGGATGACGACCACAAGTTATGATCAACGTGTGGGAACATATCTAGGCTCTGATGGAGTGATCTTGACGATGTTGTGATCGCCTGACCGAAATAAGTTTAACTGTGTGATTGTCGTCTGAAACATATACTCTTTTGACTCAATTGAATAAACAAAATATATAAGAACTGAATAGAATCAAAAATAAAAATGTAAGAATCAAATTACTAATTAAATCACTGGTGTTTTTATGTACATTTAAAAAAAATAAAAATATCGACAAAGTTCCTTTTACTAAATAAATTTAAATTTTGATTCATAATTTAGAAATAAAAATATATTTAATCCTTAAAATAAAAACTTAATTAAAAAATATCATGTTACTTTTATTAAATGATATCGATTAAAGATTTTGGTAAGAGTAACCTATTGTCTTTTGATGTTTGAAATACATATAAATGTATAAATATTCTCAAGAATACAAATAATTATAATGAAACAAAATGTATTTCTTTGCAATGGAAGAATAAAGAAATTCCCGGCCCAGAAATTTCAAAACTCAAAATTGCAGTGTTTTTCCCGCTTACCCTTCTACTCATTTTCTTCGATTCATCCATTCACTGTGCAAATTTCTTGGTTCTCTCTCTCTCTCACAGTCACCACAGAACAGATCAATCAATTTGTCATCGATTTATTCCACACAGACATGGCCACTCGCCGCGGCAGCGGAGACGACGGCGCCGCCGTCCGTCCCCGCCCTATCTCCGCCTCTCGCCGTTTCCCTTCCCCTTCCCTCCTCAAAGAAAACTCCAACCCTCGCCGCTCCACCTCCCGCTCCAACCCCTCCCTCAAAACCCTCCCTCGCGGCCGCAGTTCCAGCCCCTCCGATCTCTCCCGGGCCTCCGCCCAAAAGCCCACCCGTGATCCCACCCCCAAGCTCTCCACACAAAAATCCAAACTTTCCACCTCCAACCCCCAAAAGCTCAAACCTTCAACCACCACCACCTCCCAAGAACCTAACCATGGAAGTAGCAACAACAGCAACGCAAAGTACCCTAGCAGGCTTCACGAGAAGCTCGCTTTTCTTGAGGGCAAAGTGAAGAGAATAGCTTCAGACATAAAGAAGACCAAGGAGATGTTGGACATGAACAACCCTGATGCCTCCAAGGTGATTCTTTCCGACATTCAAGACAAGATCTCGGGAATTGAGAAGGCCATGGTTCATGTTGTTTCCAATAAGGACAGTGAAGGTGACACCCTCGAAGAAGACAAGAAGTTGGTTCAAGGCCCGAGATTGAAGAATGAGGAGCTCGAGGCGCGTCTTTTCCCTCACCAGAAACTGCTTCGGGAGAGGACAGTGGTTGCCGAGAGTGGTAAAGATAAACATTATTTGGAACAAGAGAAGGTGTTGAGCCCTGTTGATGATAACTCAGTTGCGGTTGAGTTTTTGGCCTTTATTGATAAGGTGAATGCTGGGGAGGAAGTGAAGGAAAAGGGTGGTGGGAATGGGGGCTGCAGTGATCCGAGGAACGGCATTGATACGATGCTCACGGCGAATGAGAAGCTTGAGGAGTTTGATGAGCAGGAGAACAAGGAAGGGGCGGTTGTGGAGGAGGTGGATGAGGCTTTCAACTTTAGGCTGAATGAGATTGGTAACAAGGTTGCTTGTGGTGGGTGGTTTGTAGCGGAAGGTGAAGCAGTCCTCCTGACTCACCACGATGGTTCTTGCAGCTATTATGATATTGCCAATTGTGAGGTATGTGTTCTTCATTTGTTGCTGATTCTGAATGTCAAATTGTGGAGTAGTGTCATTGATTTGGTATTAGGAGCAGATCATTTTAGTTGAGAATGAAATGATGGTCAAAATAGATGTATGTGATTCATTAGATGGCTGAGTATAATTTTCTATTTTTTCTCTTGTGGCCATTTAGATTGGACTTTAGTGATAGGATCTGAAATTATGAATCTTCTCAATTAAAGCCACTAAGAGAGGATTGAATGACCTTCTTAAAATAGCAATTTAGTGTTATTAGTTTTGGTCTCCCCAAGTTCATCTTTGATTTGAACGTAGATAGTGGTGAATACTGTCGTAGGTCATTTGCACTGTGGTTATTTATGTCTCATTATGTGATGCTATCAATTTTCAGTTTGTGTTGGTTCAGTTTATTTTGAAATAATAATAGCTTACTTCTAACTCTTTCCTAAAGTGCTTACGGAAAAAGTTATCAAAAGCTTGAAATGAATGATTAGTTTAAAAAATTATAATTAATGCTCAATGTTGAAAAATGACACATGTTTAGATTTAATGGTGAGATCTGAATGTTCTCCATAAAACATAATTAATGGTTCATATGACCCATAGAGTTTCAGCAAGTGTCTTTAATTTTTGGTCTCATCGAGTTCTTTTTTATTTGAACGTAGATAGTAATGAATACCGAGGCAGTCATTCACATGATTGTTGATTATCATTTAGTACTATATTCTTGAGGGTCTCCAAAAGAGATTTTGAAACGAGAAAAAAATAGTTATATTGGAAGTGTTTAAAGAACAAAGAAGCATTTTTTTTGCTGACAATTTACAATCCTTTCAGGAAAAAGCTGTATATATGCCACCCGCAGAAGTTTCACCCAACATATGGAGAGATTGTTGGGTAATTCGTGCCCCTGGTTCTGATGGTTGTGCTGGAAGGTTTGTAGTAGCTGCATCTGCTGGCAATACTATGGATTCAGGATTTTGCTCGTGGGACTTTTACACCAGAGAAGTGCGAGCTTTGCAGGTAGATTCTGGAACAACCTCCTCAAGAATTGCCCTTAGACCCTTGCCTAACAATGTTGTGCAAAGAAGAAATTCCACCTCTGGCATTGTGGCAGCAGAAGCTAAGCAGAGCTGGTACAGGCCCTGTGGACCTCTCATCATCTCAACTGCCAGTTCACAGAAAGCTGTGAAAGTTTTCGATGTTCGTGATGGCGAGCAAATCATGAAATGGGACGTTGAGAAGCCTGTTCTAGCCATGGATTACTGCAGCCCTTTGCAGTGGAGTAACAGAGGAAAAATAGTGGTAGCTGAAGCTGAATCCATTTCTTTGTGGGATGTGAACTCACTCACTCCTCAGGCTCTGTTCTCTATTCCTTTGGATGGTCGAAAAGTTTCTGCTCTCCATGTCAGCAACACTGATGCAGAATTGGGTGGAGGGGTTCGCAAAAGGTGAGTTTGTTTTAATCTTAACTTCTTGCTTCTTGTCTTTATCTAAAATATTATGTTTCTGTCTTCCGAGGTCGCTATTTTATTTATTTGCCTCTTAACAGCTTTGTGGCATGATGCCTTTTATTCACGAAAGCTATATCTTAGTTACTTTCTGTATTCGTTCTTTCTACTGATAGAACACCACAGGCACATGTATCTTTAATATTTTAGCTATCTCGTCATTATATTAAAACTCTAGTGTAGACCTGATAATTGCAATTCATTTTTCTATTTCTTAAGAAACTGGAACGCGCCAAACTTAGATCAAGTTCATCGTGTCCTTGATGTCATGTTGTCCAATCACATAATATGTGAATAGTTCTTCAAATTTTGTATAACATACAACATTGAAAGTTATTCAATGTTGGAAAGAACATGAAATTTTCCTCATATAATCGGATAACTTCTGGGAAAATAGAAGGGAATTTTAATTTCTTTTTTGTCTTCCATTCTCATCTTCTAATTTCAAAGAAGTTATACTGTTTTCTTTAGTAGTTCAAAATTCATGCATTTTCGCTAGCATCTTTCCCAATCGATAACCAAGTTAAAAAATCTAACATTGCAGAATGAGTTCATCAGAGGCTGAAGGAAACGATGGTGTGTTCTGCACCTCAGATTCCATCAATGTCATGGACTTTCGCCAGAAGTCTGGTGTGGGCCTAAGGATATCAAAAGTTGGTGTGAATGTGCAGTCAGTTTTCTCTCGTGGTGATTCTGTGTTCATTGGTTGCTCCAACTCAAGTTCGATGGGCAAGAAGCAATCAACAATGCTGCAACAATTTTCATTGCGCAGACAAGGCCTGTTCAGCACCTATGCTCTCCCAGAATCCAATGCACACTCACACCATGCAGCAATCTCACAAGTTTGGGGTAATTCTGACTTTGCGATGGGTGTCTGTGGCCAAGGACTATTTGTGTTTGATGCAGTCAAAGATGATGCACTAAGGGGTCTCAACACGGATCACTCCAGTGCTCAAAGTTTCAGAGAAGTTATTGGCCCAGATGACATGTACTGTCCTTCCTTTGATTATCTTGGCTCTCGTGCTCTTCTCATATCAAGAGATCGACCTGCTATGTGGAGGCATCTAATAGTTTGATAGTTATGATTAATTCTTAAGAATGTGTCATTGTGTGCTGCTTTTCTTTTTTTCTTTTTTACTTGGTATGCTGAGGACTGAAGTTATACTTTAGAGGGAATTAATTATGTTAGATGTGGGTGCTTTGGTGTTGGTGTTTTATGCAATAGGTTCATTTCCCGGGTGACCACTTGTCGCTGATATATGTCAAGCCAATACTATTCCCTGACTCTGTATATTTCCATATTCAATCTATTTATATGCATAAAATGACCATTGAAAAGCTTCTTTGATTCTGAATCTACATTTGAATATGGCATTATCCGTGTATGATCTGAAATTGATCCTTCATCATTTAACTCGGCATTTCAGATACATTTGGTTGAGAATATGCTACACCAATGCACTCAAATGAGACCAAATTGAGATGAATTTAAAAATAGTTGGAGAGATTAGTATATGTAGTTCAACCTTTTAATAAGAAGCCAGATACTGTTATTTTTGTTAATAAAAACATTATTACCGGTTTCTTATATAAAAAAATAAAGAGAACATTATAACAATTTAATTTTAGTGCAGTGTTAATATTAGGTCATTATAAATGATCTTACATATGACTTTTGAATTATTATCAAAGTTATTGATTTTTAGTAATGTTACATTTTATGAACGAATGAAACCAACACCTTTTCATATCATTAATATAATTCAACTAAATATTATTGACTCAAAATTAGGGGATCAATACATTCACAATAAAGGAACACCATTGACTTATGGCATATATGTTTGGAAGATCAAATTTTATATTAGCTGTTAAATTTCCATTCTCATTTGATTATTAGAAAACTTTTTTCAACTCACTTCTACAAATTAAATCAACGGTTCCAGTTTTCTTAATCGCAATTTACAAAATATTCGACACACGATCTTCTTCAAACCCACATTCTAAATCAATAAGTTAACAATTATGCTGATCTAGAACACGAAATCCAAAAGCTGTCAGAGCCAATTCACACGACAAAATGCCATCTTTTATGCATTTTGTTGGCACTAAAATTGGTTTGTACTTTCCATTGATACTTCAATTAATTGGTATCCAATGCATGGTGAGGGATGTGACCTTCAAAATTTTATTCCTTTAAGGCAATTGCAAGCAAGTCTCTTTCACAGGACAATCTGTGCACACCTGTGAGAAAATCAATTCAGTTGTCTGAGTCTATATCACGAAAGGGTAATGGAACTGCCTTCACTGCCCTGAAATGTCCTACGTTGTTTAGATGTTCATTCTCCAATCTGCAGTGTTCATGCAGAAATTGTCAAATTCAGTGAATTTTGTTCACCATTTCGTCATAAAAAAGTCATCAATCATAAAACATGAAGATCTAAGATGACGTTTAACTCACTCTTCAATAAAATTCTTGTTCCGATCTCAAATCCATCAAATGACATCGTTTTAGGACAATCACTCTGTCCGAGATTTTTAAGAATAAAACTGTAATAAAACTCCAGACTCAGATGTAGTGATTACCCTAACGATATTACTCGACGGAGTTGAAATCGGAACACTTCTTGAAAAGAACTATATCCATGTTTTGCTGTTATTCGATTGAAAAAAAAAAGTCATTTTGAGATGGTCTAAAATGTTTGAGAAAGTACCTGTAGAAATTCCAATGCCCTCTTCGAATAACCTCAAGTGAAGCTAAAAAAAAGTCTAGTAGCCTTCTTTGAACAGGTCCAACGTTGAGGTGCGTGATAGTCTCCACCCAAGCCACTCTCAGGACAACATTCAATGCCTGAAAAGAGAAATCCAATGCCCCTTTGTGATCAAAAGACTAGTTCATGATTCTAACGTTCATGTAACAAAGTGGTGAAAGAGTACTTACAATAGACATGTAGTATATGCTTTTGTTCTTCAGAATTAGATCATCTCTTAGCCAAGGGTTTTTGGAGTTGGGATTGAAAAAACCCCAGTCCTTGACAAAATCCCAATACAATTGGTAAACTGTGGCCACCCCAGAAGTGATAAAGACTATAGCAAACCATAGATTATTATCTTGCCTGCCATATGTGACTCTAGCTCCTGCTGCAACCATTGCTGAAACATACTTCCCCATGTTCGCCAAATGGTTAATATCACTGTCATCAAACCATCTTCTTGCACACTGGTCATGGAGCATTCAAGTACCATGTCTTAGTTCACAACACAATGAAGTGTCTAAAAAATTTTGCTAGAAAATATATCATGTCACAAGATATAAATTTGTTAAAAATAATCGAAGTGTAATGCTCCGACACGCCTCATAAATGACATGTCCCGTGTCTGACACGTATCGGACACCGACATTCTACGATACTTGTAGGACACACTATGTCCTATCTGAAAGATATTTTTTTATCTTTGACATGATTTTGATGATTAAAATAAGAAACAAATATTATTCTATCACTACTTTTCGCATATTGGATATTAGATAGATAGATTGGGTTCATTTTTATGTTGGTTGACAAAGTGTTAGTTGCCAGTTTCAAACTTAACATGTATATACATGCCGTATCCTGTGTCTTATATTTTTTCAATTTAGCCGTATCTCCGTGTCCGTATCTAGACAACATATGACCCACATTGAGTAGAAATAACAATTAAACGTCATATAAGAAAAGAAAAACTCATAATTAGAACCGATAGTTTGTTTTAGTGATCAGCTTAGATTGTTATAACAACATCGGTTTAAGTAAAGGTCATTCATAAATCTAATGTCTTGAGATTTTGAGTTAAAAAGTGATGTCAGTCTCTTGTGTGAGAGTTGAACTCATGTCACATGTATATAATCTTTCTAACAAATCAGTATAATCTTTCCATAATGAACTCCCTCGGATAAAAAAACCCATCAAAATTGATACAGATTCTATATATTATAATGCATTACCAAGGGCATACCTGCAATGCACGCCACCAATATGGCAAAAATGATATGAGGTAGGTTATTTCTACATAGAGCCTTCCAGAATGGCAAGCCTCTGGGTGGTGTGATTTGAAAACTCTAGCAAAAGTGTGACAACCTGTTGTTTCCAAATGCCTTAACAATGGAATCTGAAACCAATAACAGTCAATTTAATGTTGATTATTAGTAATGATGTTTTAGAAGCAAAGGGAAACGAAATTAACTTGTTCTGGGATTTGTAGTAAGATCACCTGGCTAGTTAGTTGGTCAGCCATAAAAAAGTCTACCAGAAGAACCTGTAAAAATAGTAACCTAAATTAGAAAAACACTACAAGCATATAGATTGTTTGTCATACATGGAAGAATTTTACCTTATAAAATGGAGAGCAAGCTATGTTGCGAATAACACGGATGAAGCAGAAACGAGTAGGGCGATAAAAAATGTCAAATGGGCAAATGAGAAGGCCTACAAAGAACTGAAAATGGAAGTTCATAATCAGAACACAAAAATTTGACTCGAGCATCAATATAAATTCTAGTAAATTCTAGGATTAAACATGATTTTAGCTCCTAAACTTTGACGTAAAATTAAAATTTGTGATCGAAATTTTGTTATATTTTAGTCTTCAAATTTTAGAAATAGATGGATATAGTTCTTTTAACTCAATTATTATAAATTTTCTCGACATGTCAAACACGTTTCACGCTAACATTTGAACTATTTACATGGTTTAATACATCTCTGTTTCAATATCAGCTGAAAAATATATTTGACACGTTAAAAAAAAAAAAGTTAAAACGATTACGTTCATTCATTTTTAAAGATCGAGAATCAAAATGTATCAAAATTTCAGACCGAAACAAATTTCAATTTTGCGTCAAAGTTCAGATACTAAAACCATGTTTAACCCTAAATTATATCATAAATCACTTTATCGAGTTTCAAGAAAAACAATGGTATTTTTTTTCTAGTAACATGGAAAAGCAATAGCCATTGGACTAACCAGAAAAAGAATTCCTGGAATAGCATCAACTTGGCTTGGAGAAAAACCTGCAGCCCTTAGAAGCAGGTGCATCACCATTGCCCCAAACACAGTTGTCATGAGAGTGGTGCACATCAGAAATGCATCTCTGTGTCTCAGTGCTGTGCTTGCTGAAAACTCAAATATGAAATTATGGTTGATTCTTGTGCTCTTCCACATGTACAGATTGCATCCATACATAAACAGGTGTAGGCTTAGCAATACAAACACACTGCACAAAAATCATTGTAACATAAGTTTTCTTGTTTTAATTTTGCAGCTTAGATCTTTAAGTAGTTAGTAGTCCTATTCTTAAATTGATATTGCTTATATGATTTCAAGTAAAAATACATAGTATAGTATGTTGTTATCCTTCTAGGATTTTCCGAAGAAACTTAAGACTAATAAGACCTCAACTTCATCCGCATAAAATAGTGACACTATTTTTATCTCAAAATTCTAAAACAATGAGTTTTTGGACCTTTTTTTTATATATTGTTGGAAATCCCACATCGACTATAATAAGGCAATTTCATAGTATATAAGTGAGATGCAAACCTTACCTTACAAGTCAGTTTTGTGGGGTTGAGTTAGGTTTAAAGCTCATTTCTAATATAATATCAGAGCCATTATTTAGATTAAAGTCTGATGCAATCCTCACCTTACAAACTGGTTTTATGGACTTATACTCTCGGAGTTGACATTTGTTTATATTTAAATGTTTTTTTTATAAAGAAAAGAAAATTGAATAAGAACTATGCATTTTATCACCTGGAAACAGGGTAAACTGCATCCATATATGCTTGCTCTGTGTTGGGAGAGAATATGCCACACAAATGGGCCAAGATTACGTACACACAACACAAGGATACAGAACAACCTGTACTCAACCCTACAGTGGAAGTAACGTAGAAAAATCAATGAATTGTTAGAAAAAGGAAAAAAAAAAAGTTGACTTATGAAACTCTGTGGGGTTCACCACTCTTAGTGGCCACTGGCTGGTTGCAATACACTTAAAATTTTGGCATCTATTGCATTATTTTGAAGTGATGCAGCTACCATTAGGCAAAAAATAATGGGATAACATAGTGGAGAGTATTTTTTTATATATATATAAATAATTATATTATGTTTTAAATATATTTTTAATTGTGAAGAAAATAAAATTTGAATGAGAGAGGCATTACCAACAAGGAAGGTGATCATATGAGAAGCTTTTGGCTGTTGTTGGGGTCTTAAAAACTTCATTGCTCTTTTCCTATCATTGTTGGTAAAGTGCTTTGTGAATGTGCTTTCCACTTCATCCATTACTCTAACAACCTTTACTCAAAAGTATATTGTATTTGCATATAACACCAATTATTAATTAGTACAAGGTTGAATACTTTTGATAAAAATTTAATACTTTTTTTTATTATGGGAAAATAAATCATACCTTGTCAGAACTAATAAAATGGGATCTCTTCACTTCCTTCAAATAATTTGTAGAAGCCTTTTGACAAGATACCTTATATCAAATGCCAATGTTATAGAGTTAAGATCATTTTCAAAGTAATTATTATAAAAATTAACAATTTCATCAATTAACATATATAAAATTTCAGTCAATAAGTATGTTATTACACTCTTTTATACGTTAAAAACAAAAGTACATGACCCAATGTAACTATAAAGAAGAAAAAATATTTCTGGTTTTGTGTTTTGAGATTAGGTTTGGTAACATGAGGAGTTGAATAAATTGAGATAAGTTTTTATATTTCTTACTACCTTCACGTGAAGAATATAGGCCACAATTGCAACTTGGTTCCAAATGAAAGCGTCATGAATAATAATGTAAAAAACACCAATTTTAATGTGCTTTCATTTCTCTTTACTCTTCCCATAACTAGGTTGAGTACCACCATAGACTATAGTAACACCAACAACATTAACTATGCTTACATACACAAAATGTAACTGAAAAACGAACAAAATCAAAACACACTTGTTTTGTTACCATCTTTAGTAAACTAAAATATAAACTAGTTCATCCATGTATTTACAATACTATCTGTCTAAAACACTCTTACAAACATAACCTCTAATTAATGTGACTAAGGATCATTTAAAAATGGCATTCTTTTATGAACTTAAGAAAAGTAAATCATTTTTATGTGATATTAAGTATTTTTGTTTTATACACATACATGTTTATGAGAAAGTTGTTCTAAATTGTGATTATCTAGTTTTGGATGGTCTTTTGTTAGATGGAACTACGATGCTAAGTTATTACATCTATTTGTCTATGTTCTATTTTTTTGTATAAGGATTAGAATACCCCTCACATGTTCTATTTAATTTATTTTATTCTTTGCTGATAAAAAAGAAAAACATATTTATAAGTGTGATGGAGTTATACCTTGTCAAATTTCTTGAGTATCTTGGTGAATGCTACCATATTCAACGAACTACAAAGAAGATAGAATATATATGTGGTTAGGAACAAAACTAGTGTTCACATGGGTCATAAAAATAAAGGGACTTATGGTAGGGTATGACCTATAACATGCCATTTAATGAAAAAAAGAAGATATATATTACGTATTTATTGGCATGAGCAAAAGCTGAAATTGATACGTAAGAATTGCTTTGCAGCAAGGAAAAGTTTCGTAGTCTCATTGCATCTTTAGCATGTCACTGTTCTCGTCATGGATATCATGTAAAGTTGAGAAGAGCAAAAAGATGAAGAATTTGGATTTGTTCTCCATTATCTTGAAGCATGCATGAGTGTTGGATGACATAAGTTAAGGATTTATTTGTAGAAATTTAGGTTATGTCCTAGTAGAAACGTGTAGGACGATATAACCTACCTATCACACCAACGTCTATCTACCAAATCATCACCTTTTTCTTCTTACGTGGTGTACTTAAACTACTCCATGCAAGTCCATATTCTCAGATTGATCTCGTTATAAAGGATAATGATATTATGACTCTCATATTTTATGATATGATTTAATGTGGATCATTGATTAATGTATCACTATATTTTCTTTAGAAAGAATTAATGGTCCACACTAAACCACATCAAGAAATAAATGAAGGAAGTCAAAAAAATGGTAGTCACAGTATAATTTTCCTAAGTTAAATTTTGACAAAAATAATATAAGTTAGTCTAAATATAATATTATGTATAAATAATAAATAATATAGTTAAACATCTAATATTTTGAGATTTTGAATTAAAAGTGTTGTGAATTTCTTGTATAAATTAAAATAGGTTACACATATATGACTTTTGTCTAGTGAATCCACTAAAAAAAGCCATCAATTTTTCCATCATTACGATTCAAGTATAACCTACCACATTCTCCTCATATCAACATTCCATTAATGATCCTATATACTTAATTTAACCAAGAATAAAGATAACCACAAAAGTTACCTACATTTTAGACTATTATAATCATGATCGATTCTGAAAATTTTGTTATATATCTTAAATTAATAATTGATTTTGACTTTTAAGAAACATTTTTTAAATCAATTTTACTTAAATATAACTTATATATTATTTTTTTAAACGTTACACACACAATAAGTTTTTTTATAATAATCACTTGAAATATTAGTATACGATTACGGTTAAGTTATTCAAATATCATCCTGTCACATAATAATTGATGAGTCATGAAGTAATTAAGTAAGCACGCTATTTCCATTCTTGTTTATAAAAAGATTGAAATTAATTCTCTAACATTGTTTCTAAAATACCATTGTTATTAATATCGTAAAACAAAAATTATATATATAATTAAATACAACATAAAAAAATGATAAATTAATTAAAGGTTAAAATACTTTTTTTGTTCCAATTTTCGTTAATTTTTGTCAAGATCCCAATTTTGTTTTGTGTTCGAATAGATCTTAATTTTTTTCAATTTGATTCAATTAGGTCTTAATTGGGTAACTCTGGTTAGATTGATAACTTGCACTATACAATTGACATTTTGGTGTTGCGTGTATTGCATTAATAAACCTATGTGGCACTGTTTTAAGTTTAATCATCATTTATTAAAAAAAATGATGATTAAACATCTGATTAAACTTACAACAGTGCCATGTAGGTTTACTAATGCAACACGTAGCACAAAAATGTCAAATGTATATTGAAACATTACCAATTTAAACGGCATTACCCAATTAAGACCTAATTAAATCAAATTGATAAAAATTAAAACCTATTTAAGTAAAAAAATAAAATTGACACCTATTTAACTAAAGTTGACAAAAATTGGAACAAAAAAATATTTTAACCTTAATTAAAATTAGAGTAATTTATGTACATTAATTACCTATAAGTTTTGAGAAGACCAAGACCTTTATAGAGCTCCACAAAAGCACTTCTAATCATCTTCTCAGCACACTGAATTTTTCTCTTGTTGATGAACTCTCCTCCACACCCTGCTGCTTTCATTGGACTGTTAACCAAATCCTCCCACAGCATGGAAGTAACCGCCGTCGGAGTGGTGGCCGGAATATCAATTCTTATGGCCATTTGAGGCTTTCCCTTCTTTGTCTTCACCCTCATGCCTGAGTTCACAAAACTTAAACCATTCCTTTCCAACGTTGACATCACTTCATCCATCTCTGAAACCTCTGTATCTGAATCCTTTGGTTTTCCAACACTTTCTACACACAAATAAATTTTGAGTTTAAACCAAATTTTATTCTCATAAAACACCCATTTACCAAAATAGAGAGATTTTTGTTCTTATTTATATACTGTACATTTCTTTTATCTCAAAGAACCCAATATTAATGATATCAGTTCATCGTTTTTCTTTTAATCAAACTCAATATATGAGTCTTAATTTTTTTGTTGGTTGATTTTTTTTGTGTTATCCTCTGCTTCCGACATTAAAAATACATTGTACTGATATTTTAAATATTTTTTAATATATTTTAAAACATTAAAATAAGTGGTAACTAGTATTATGAAAGTACAGTATGTCGGAGACAAAAACCCAGAAAAAAATCCAAATTCCTCGATATACATGCACAATATTAAAACTACATCAAATTAATCGATAATGAACATGAATAAAAACATAATTAATTACCTATATTTAAATGAACCTAATAAAATTTTAAACAAGAGGTGAATTTCGATCGTGACGAAAGATTCTGTAATTTTTCTATATTAACTTAAATGAATTTCTGCCTCTTAAAATATAGTTTTTATTTTAACTTGTTAGTAATTAAATAGGAGTTATTGTTTCTTATAGAGTGGGGCTTATAATGTTTTTTCTTTTCCCCTAAGCATACAGTTATAAATAAATAAAATAAGAAACAAAAAACCATATTATATATATATATATATATATATATATATATATATATATATATATATTATATTTTATTTTTTTTTTATTTTTTTTTTTTTTTTTTTTTTATTTTTTATATTTTATATATTATATTTATCTCTTTATATATATATATATATATATATATATATATATATATATATATATATATA
>Ga0099822_1004485_pt1 | contig 18181 bp, 12 predicted proteins | sample CowpeawhiteBW_FD_76839 | JGI IMG/M metagenome (GOLD analysis project Ga0099822, IMG submission 76839) | Root nodule microbial communities of legume samples collected from California USA - Cow pea white BW | ecosystem: Host-associated > Plants > Roots > Nodule | place: USA: California | collected...
AAATTTTGTTAAGTTTATCTGACATTTCAAACGCATTTCATGATAGTATTTAAATTATTTATACTGTTTGACACATTTTTGCTTCAATGTTAACTTAAATACTATCATGAAATGCGTTTGAAACGTCAGATAAACTTAACAAAATTTGGTTAAAAGGACTAAATTTACGCATTTTGAAAGATGAAGGACTAAATTGGTCAAAAGTTTTGATGAGGGACTAATTCCAAATTTCGCTGAAACTTGAGGGACCAAAAACATATTTAACCCTAATTAGAAATATTAAACAGGGTTTAAAAAAACATTTAATTCTTTCTTAACATTTTTTATTATAATTATTTTTTAATCTAAGTAATTAGAAAGATTTTGAAGAATGACTAAGAATTTAATATATTCTTTATCTATTAAACAAGGAAATTAATAAAAGCGAGAGTCATCGAAATAAAATTTGAGAATATACGAATAAAGTAATAAGTAACGTGTAGATTATAGAATAGTCTTATTTAAGTTTTTAAGTTCTAAGTTATTAAATTGGGATATTTTCTATTGTATTTATATTAAAAATTTTAATTTTATTTAATATTTTATTATTACTTTTTTTAATTAAGTTTTATAGTTTAAAAATTAATAAATATAATTATTCTAAACCAATTGTGTTAATTTTTTTTTTGTGTCAAATGATATTTCAGGTTGGCGTGTTTCAGCTGTCGCTTGACAAATTCTAACTCAAATGTTAGTTTTGCTGTTTAACAAATAAAAAAAAATTAAGACATGAGTTAAAAGGAATATATCAATTTTTGATAAAGTTTGAGAACAAAAATGTATTAAAATTTATATAGTTTTCCTAACCCAATTGTGTTAAATCTTTTTTGATGTGTCCAATGACATTTAAGATGGCACGTTTGAGGTGTCGTTTGACACATTTTCGTTGTTTAATACATAAATTTTTTTAAGACATATAAGTTGAAAGGAAAGGAATATATCAATTTTTTATAAAATTTGGTGCCAAAATGTATTAAAGTTTATAAAAGAAACAAATTCATATTTTGCATTTAAGTTTGGGACTAACATATTTAACCTTTATTTTATCATTGAAATACAATTAAATAAAGATATCACCCTATAGCAACAAAATCAAACAAAACATACTTAATTCAAATGCTTTATAACATTTTTCTCCTATATTTGTAGCTAGAATTCAATGTTTTTTCTCTATTTATTATTGACTCAATATGATTCTTATATTTTTCAGACGAACTAAATGTAATTTCTCTCAATATTAATGTCATTCCTCTCATTTTTTCTCCGATATTAAATAACGAAAAAGACTATATTGAATAAAAATTAAATATAAATATTGAATAAAATATATTATTAAGCCTTAAAAAATATAAAAATTCAAATAATTAATAAAAGAATTAAATATGTTTTTAGTCCTTGAACTTTGATGTGAAATTATAATTCATCCTTATCCGAAATTGATATATTTTGGTACTCAAACTTTAAGAATGAATTGATATAGTCCTTTTAACTAATTACATTTAATGTTTTTTACGTGTCAAATGTCTCAGCTGACATTGAAGAAAAAATGTGTCAAACGATGTCAAAAACTCAAATGTTTACGCGTAAATGTTAGTTAAGACGTGTGATACATTATCGCTTCAATGTCAGTTGAGACGTTGGACATGTTCTCGCTTCAATATCAGTTGAGAAATACGGTTAACACGTCAAAAAAATTTAACAGTAATTGGTTAAAGGGATATTAATTCATTGTAAAAGTTTGGGAACAAAAATACATCAAAGTTTCAAACATGGATGAATTTCAATTTCATAATGTTTATTATTCCATGAAAATGCGATAAAAAAGTCCCAACAACCTTACCTTTGACCCATATATATAGTTTTCTACATGGGCCTTTGATTAAGGTTGATTTAATCAAGACTCAATTACTTTAAAAACCTGTTTATCCTTAATTATTAGTTAACTTGTTTATCTTATACGTCGTTCGACTATGCGGCCGCACGTCATTTTTTGAGTCATAAAGTCATCTGACACATATTTATGGCCAACCTTAACACGACTCATTGTGAGCTGTTCGACATTACTAAAGTTGTAACTCGTTCGTTGACACATAATTCCATAATCTCTGTAGTGATTATCACGTTCCGGGAGATATGGCTGTTTGTTGACATATTATTTCATATGATCAATCGTTGGAGCCTTGACGCTCGGTGTATCACTCGTTCGGTATTGCCTGTAGGTAGCCTCTCATTGATACATCATTCCATGATTTTCACCGTGATCGCCACGTCCAAGGAGAATGGTTGTTGACACGAGCGAATCAACGCTGTACAAATTTCTTGGACGCCGATCGCTAGGGGTGTCAAAACGGGCCAGCCCGACCCTTTTGGTTTGGCCCGCATGTGGCTCGCCAAAAATGGGCCGGGCCAGGCTGGCCAGTCATCAATAAACGGGCCGAAAACTGTAACCCGTCCCGTTTTCGGGTGGGCTGGCGGGCTGGCGGGCTGGCCCATCTCTTTTTTTTATACTTTTTTTAATTTTTTTTAATTTTTTTAACTTTTTATTAAAATTTTGTTTATAAATTAATTTTATATATATAAATTTATTTATATAATATAAAAAAAGTATTATTTTTTAATTATTTTTAATTTTAAACATAAAAAAATTAAAAAGAAAAACGGGTTGGCGGGCCCGCCCGTTTTGACCTACTAAATTGGCGGGTCAGGCGGGCCAGGTTGCAGCGGGTTGACAGGTTGGAAATTTCAACCCGGCCTTCTCTTTTTTGGGCCGGCCCGATCCATTTTGCCATCCATACCGATCGCCTCTTCATAAGTAGATAATACTCATACGGTATAAGGACAAATTTCAATTTTACCTCAACATTAGGACTAAAAATACATTTAACCTTTAATAAAATAAATTCTTTTAATAAAAATTTAAATAAAACATTACATTAATATAAAAGAAACCAACTATTATTTAATATAAATTTACTATTTTTTGGAATATGCCGCAAGTAGAAAAATATGTTTATTATTTCATGAAAAGTGTGTGATGGTGTTTTTGTTATCTTTATCTCGTAAATATAAAGAAAACTTTGGGCAGCTCGAAATCACGAACAACAAAGAATATCCCCTCCAGCGGCGCAGTATAAGACGCCACACTAAAATGCGCGACCAACTTGTCCTAATCGAGGGGCACGGCGCTAATGTGCGCCTATCGTGCGGTGCACCGAGCTGAGAAGCAGGAACGGCACAATAGTAGGAAAAAGACGAAGCAAACAAAAACACACACCAATTAATGAAATAATAATAATTAGCAACAATTGATAATTAATTAATAATAACATGATGACACACACTCAGCTATATAATATAAGCATAACTAATAAAAAACAAACCAAAAATCTGCAAAAATTGTTCATTTCATTCATATCCCCTTTCTTTCTTTATTCTCTCTTCTTCTTGTTCTGTGTGTCTGTGGTTGAAGCGAGAAGAAGAACACGAAGCAAGAACGAAGAAGAAGCATGGTTTCAACGAGACGCAACAGTGGATCTTTCTCTAACGCCAACAAGAGGCCGTCTTCGTCTGAAGACAAAACTCCCTCTCCTTCCCCCAAGCGCCAAAAGGTTTTGCCTTTTTGTTTACCCTTTCTCTCCATAATCCCTATTTCTCGTTCGATTCACCCCTCTGATTCGCTCCGTTATGCTTTCTCAGGTCGACAATGTTGCTGCCGCCTCGGAGAAACCGATGCCGCCGGCGGAAAATTCCAAGGATTTGGGCATGACGGAGCCTCCCGCTGATCCCGGAGAATGCGAATCTGGAGACGCTCAGATCGCCGGCGACGTCAATCCAGATGGCAAGGCCGACCCCACGCCGCCGATCGCTGATGGTTCATCTTTGCCGCTAACACTTTTTTCATCTTTCGTTTGTTATTTTTTTTTTTAATTTTTATTGTTTTGTTGCGTGAAGGTTCTACACCGACTGTGGTTGCTGATAAACCTAGGGGTTCGTTCTCTTCTTGGGCTATATTTCAGAAGCAAAACCCGAATTTCGAGGCTTCAGTTCCCTGGTGCAGACTCTTGTCTCAATCTGCGCAGGTAAATTTTTAATATTTTAATTTTTTGTTATTTTTGTTTTTGAGTGAAATTGGGGGTCACTACAGATTTTGTTTACTTGGAGTTCAATTTTGTTATTGCTGCAGAATCCCAATGTTTTAATTTGCACACCCAACTTTACTATTGGGTCTAGTAGGGGTTGCAATTTCCCGTTGAAGGATCAGACTATTAGTGGAAATTTGTGTAAGATCAAGCACACGCAGGTACACACATCTCTCGGAGTTTGTGATTGTGCGAAGAATGGAAGGATTGCTTTTTTTTTTTTCCGACCACAAACCTTGACACTTGCCAGCGATTTTTTTTTTTTTCTTTTGTGTTGTTTATTGAGATGTGCGTGAATGTTTGTGCGAACGTGTGTGCTTGGTTTGCTTCTTTCCTTTTTTTTTTTCTTTACAGTTGTTTGAGGTAAATATCGTAGGATATGTATGTGCAGTATGATTACTGTTGTTTCTGGAAATGATCAGCGCGAGGGAAGTGCTGTGGCCGTGCTAGAAAGTACGGGTAGCAAAGGATCGGTGGTAGTGAATGGCACGCTCGTCAAGAAGAGTACCAGTTGTGTGCTTAACTCGGGGGACGAGGTGGTTTTTGGTTTGATTGGGAATCATTCTTATGTATCCTTTTACACTCCTTGCATTCGAATATGTTGTCAGTCTTTCCTACTACTGTTTTTCTTTTTATCTAAAACGGGGTTATAAAACTTTTCTATTTGCTTCCTTGTATTAAGTATTTATGTTCTTCCTTTTCTATCTCTGTCTGCATGTGGTTCCTTGATTTATTTTGACTTAGATTTTTCAGCAAATAAATCCTGAAGTCGCAGTTAAGGCTGCAGAAATTCAGGGTGGTGTCAGCAAGTATTTCCAGATTGAAAGGAGGGCTGGAGACCCTTCAGCCGTGGCTGGAGCTTCTATTCTGGCTTCCCTTTCTAGCCTAAGACCGGATCTTACAAGATGGAAGTCTCCATCTCAGACTGCCGGTAAACCTCATCAGGGTACTGATGTTCCTAGTCATTCTGTTCTCCCTGATGGTACAGAGACTGGGCTGGATGGTCTGGAAGGCAACTCTCCTCCAAATATAGCGACAGACAAAGCTGCTGATGTTGGAGCAAGCGACAAGAATTTGCCTATGGATTGCGATTCAGATGATGCTGGCACAGAGGCAGGCAATGTAAAAATCTCTGGGGTGAATGCTTTCCTAGGGCCTTTCTTCAGGATTCTAGCTGGATCTACTTGTAAAGTGAAATTGAGCAAAAGTATCTTTAAACAGGTATTTGAAGAAAGACATGGGACGAGGGATGTGCAAGCTGCATCGACTTCTGGTACTTCTGTTCGCAGTGCAGTTTTTAAAGAGGATGTTCATGCTGCAATACTGGATAGGAATGAAATAGAAGTGTCCTTTGACAACTTCCCTTACTACTTAAGGTATAACTAGTGGATTTCTCAGTCAATTCCACAGCTTTGCATTCATTGTTGTTCCTTTCATGTGTTTTCTTATCATTCTCCTTTATTTAAAGATAATTCCCATTGCAAAATTCATGTACATTTGTTTCCTGCAGACTAATTGAACATGCAATTGCATTCTTTAAAATTTATAAAAGGAAATAAATTAGTCATTTTTAAGCAATTACAATTTTGTTCTGTATAAATGGGAACTTTTATATCCTATACTAGATAGATGTATGGACTTTACCGTGTTAGAGCTACATTGCTAACAAAGGTTCCATGCTACATTGGAAAACAACACCTAGTTTTTCCCTTATCAACCCAAAAAGCCTTTTATTCACGCAATATGTACTAAATACTGATGGAAAATTCAGTTACTCTTACATTATGAGCTGAAATATGAAGCAGGGATAAGAACTAAATATTGGTTAAAGAAACAGGTACAATGTTATGACATGAAAGAGAGACTAATCGAGGCAGTTGCTTCCTTGTATATAATTTCTTGTCTTCTCTTCTATACTTGGTTCCTTTTACTGTTTTGTATTTGAATTTGTCATTTGCAGTTGGATGCCATATTTCCAGTGCTGCTTTTTATCAACTATGGTTGAAGATAATTATTTTAGCTTTATCTTTTCATCCAATGTGTATTGGTAGGACTTGGCAGTGGCATGACACGTGGTTGTTAATTTTGAAAAAGATTTTAAATTGTGGCTTGGTTGCATTTCTGTTTAATATGATCTTCAATACCTTAGTTTGACAGGGGTATATAATGAGTTGTTTAGCTGTATCATGTGATATTTTCCTCAATTTAAAACCTCGACTGTGAAATATTTTTATAGGTTCTTTGTTTTTAATACAAATTTTGGAGTTCAATATGATTTTACATTTGTGTTGTCATTCATGCATTTTACTTGATTGTTATAGCTTCTTGGTTTGATCGTTGATAGCGTTTTTGACCATATTTATATCTTCTTTCAGTGAGAATACAAAAAATGTTCTAATTGCAGCTTGCTTTATACACCTGAAGCATAGAGAACATGCAAAGTACACCACTGATCTTACAACAATAAACCCTCGTATTCTACTTTCAGGACCTGCAGGTGTATGCGAATTGCATTACTGCTCTCCTATATCTTTTCTTTTCCAATGATTTTGTTTTGGTTTTGACTTCCTTCCTTTCTTAACTCACTGTTTCTCTCAATTGCCATTTTTTTGCAGGGTCAGAAATATATCAGGAGATGTTGGCAAAAGCACTTGCGAAACACTTTGGAGCTAAATTGCTCATATTTGATAGCCATTCGCTTTTGGGTGTAAGATAAAGTTTTCTTATTCATCTGATATTTGGATTATTCCATGAACACCTTTTTCATTAATGTGCCATTGAAGGTTATTTACCTGTAAGCTTGTTATGAATCTTCATTTGTTGAATGTTCATATTTAACAGGGTTTAACTTCCAAGGAAGCTGAGCTGCTCAAAGATGGATTTAATGGTGATAAATCCTGTGGCTGTGCTAAACAAAGTCCTTTAACTACAGACATGGCTGGGAGCATGGATCCACCAGCTAGTGAACCAGAGACACAGAACTCCTCAAATGAACCTACTCCATGTGGCTTTGAGTCTCAACTTAAGTTTGAAACTGATAATTTACCATCTACATCTGGGGCAGCTAAAAACTGTGTCTTTAAACTAGGTATGTTTGCTTCATTTCTCCATTTAAGGAGACTTAACTTGTCACAAAGGTTAATGTTTTTCAGATATAATCCTTCAGGTGACAGGGTAAAATACAGTTCATCTTCTGGGGGAATATATCAGCTTCAGACAATTTCTACAAGGTACAGGTTTGTGCTAAACTGTTCTCAACTAGTTTCCATTTCTCACGATCTCATTGATACAAGGTGGAATTTGTTTTACCAAATTTAACAGTCACATATCACCTCAATTTATGATTGAATCATGGTAACCCAAATCACTTTAAATAATTAATTATAGAACGTATGATTTTGTGTGTGAATACAATGTGTTTGACAGCAAGCTAAGCTAACTATACCAGTTACAGGAGATAAATAGCACTTCTACTTGAGTCATTGCCAATGCCAATGCCAAATCTACTGTTTTTTTATCTGCTTAAACAATATTCTATATCTATCCACTCTAGGTTGCATTGCAACTTTTACTTTGCTTAGGGAGAAATGGGTTAGGAAAAAGTGAGAGAAACGAAAATGGGAGGGATGTATTAGAAATTATTTTTCTTTCATTTTTGGTAATCAAATAAATGTAGGGCAAAAATGTGAGGTACAAACTGCCCTATTGGCCTAATACTTGCTTTGCTTTCAGTTTCATTAAAATGATATCTACTGATTGTGTGATTAAGGATAATATAGTAGCTTTCTTTTGTTTATATTGTTTACCAAACAAAGTGAAATTGTTTTTATTTTTGGTTATAATTTTGCTCAGCAATCGCATATACAGGGGTCCACCTAATGGAAGTCGGGGGAAGGTTGTCTTACTTTTTGATGATAATCCCTTGTCAAAAATTGGTGTAAGATTTGATAAACCCATACCTGATGGAGTTGACCTTGGAGGTTGCTGTGAGGGTGGTCAAGGATTTTTCTGCCATGGTAATCTCTTATCTGTCTTATAAATCATCTTTTTAGATATTTTGTATTTTTATCTACAAACTTTATCTTTGTCCTACATCTTGAACTTATCTTTTTCTCATTCCAGTGAATGATCTTCGGTTGGAAAACAGTGGCATTGAAGAACTTGACAAATTACTCATTAATACATTATTTGAGGTCACCTTTTACTCCACTTAGTAACATTTCCCTCTAATCTATTATACAGTCTCTTAATCTTACAATAAGAGTTTGAACATGTTTTTTTCAGGTTGTGGTCAGTGAGAGCAGAAATGAACCCTTCATTTTGTTCATGAAAGATGCAGAGAAGTCTATAGTAGGAAACGGAGATCCATTTTCATTTAAAAGTAGGCTTGAAAATCTTCCGGACAATGTGGTGGTAATAGGTTCACATACTCACACTGACAGTCGCAAGGAGAAGGTGATAATTGTGTGTTTTTGTAATGCTAGATTTGTATAATCTATTTGCCATATCATTTGGTTTTTTACCTGACTTTATCAGTTTCCAGTGATCTATATTTTTGGTAGCTGTGGGCTTTATATATATCTGGTTATATTTTATTGAGAAACTGATAAAGATGTCCGTTGTTAAAGTAAGATACAAATTAGATATACAAGGTCCTTTGTATTATCGATTCATTCTTGGTCTTAATGAATGTGTATAAATGATTTTGTTATTGATATTTAACTATTTTTTCTTGCAGTCACATCCTGGGGGTTTACTTTTTACGAAGTTTGGCAGTAATCAGACTGCTCTTCTTGATTTGGCTTTCCCCGTAAGAATATCATCTCCTTTTGAGTATAGTATTTATATTTGAAAGAACAGAACAAGATTATCAGTACATACTTTACATGTCTTCTTTAGGCTTTCTATGTTGCAATAACGTCCCTCCCTCATTCTCTCTCTCTCTCTCTCTCTCTCTCTCTCTCTCTCTTTCAGGATAGTTTTGGAAGATTGCATGACAGGGGAAAGGAGGTCCCAAAGCCAAACAAAACATTAACTAAACTTTTCCCGAATAAAGTGACAATTCACATGCCTCAGGTTTGTATAACATTTTCTTTCAAACCAACTACCAAAATTTTTAAGTTGTTGGATGAAGGTATATGAAATGGTTTTATATTTTACACACGCTCACTCAAAATCCCCTTGGGTTGGAGCAAGGATAATGCTGATATAATTCTAAATTTCAGTTTCAGTTAGAAAAATTCCAAGGATTGAACTCGTCACCATTTGGTCATATAGAACCTTTTATACTGTTATGAATAAGAAATTCAAACTGTTGGGCAAAGGTACATGAATTGTTCTATATCTAACAATATTCAATGTATGTTTCCTGATCCAGGATGAAGTACTTCTAGCATCTTGGAAGCAGCAACTTGATCGAGATGTTGAGACTCTTAAAATTAAAGGAAATTTGCACAATTTACGTTCTGTAAGTTCTTGCGTGAGCTTGTAATTTTAATTCAATTTGTTTCATGGTAAGACATATTATTATTATTATTATTATTATTATTATTTAACCTTAAGTTACACCATATATTTGGTTTTCAAAAAATTACTTTTGTGGATTGCGTCTTTTTAGTTATGGATCTACTACTTTTGGGTGATACGTTTGGTTTTATATTTATATTTATATGGGTGACATGGAATGGGTGCTTAAAGACAAATCGGTTGTTCTGGACCTAAGTAGATTTTGTACAAGATATTAGTATAATTTTTGAGCTAGTTCATCCTTTAATTGATATGGATCTAGCTCTTCTAAAGTGAGCAAGTGTATAAAGTGAGAAAAAAAAGATACATTTGTTTGTTGGTTTTGATTGAAGTGCGTCATAAATGAATCTAACATTAAATGAATGATTGCCTTTACTTTCTCACCTTGCAATTTGTGCACTACTCATTTTTGAGGGGACTAAATCGACTGGATATGATATTTAAACTTGTTCTAAAGTGTCTGAGCCAAATTTTATTTGTTGTTGTTCACACGCTCTGCGCATAGAATTCATGGTTACATCAATTATGTTGTTGAAAAGAAGCTTGAATGTAATTTCTCATTATAAATTTGATATTATTTACATCCAAATTATTGTTAAATGTGATTGTCTTGACTGATACACACATACACACCAAGCGTAGATGTTGTCCACACGCTCTGCGCATAGAATTCATGGTTACATCAATTATGTTGTTGAAAAGAAGCTTGAATGTAATTTCTCATTATAAATTTGATATTATTTACATCCAAATTATTGTTTAATGTGATTGTCTTGACTGATACATACACACATACGCACCAAGCGTAGATGTTATTATCAACAATTAAAGCCCTATGCCACTAAGTGATGTTAGCCATATAGATTGCATGATGACATTAGGCTTGATTGAAGATAAAATTTTTACCGAAATTATATACCACGAGTCTCCCCTAAACGGAATTCTTCCAATATTCTTCAAGGCTCTCCTTTCATCAGTTTAACAGGGTTGAAAATCATTCAATCTACTTTTCTCATTGGTGCTTTCACTGACATTCTATGCATCTGTCCAAACCATAATAACCTGATGACCTATTAACCGTAATCTTTTACTCAATCAGTGCTGCACTAATATTTTCTAATACACAATCATTCCATATCTTGTCATTTCTTATGTGGCTACACATTTATTACTAGGGTTATTGTTTATAAATAATCTTAGGTTTGTAGTGGGTCTTTGGATGTTTGAAATGCAATTATGGCTGTGCAAGGTTTATTCTTCTAAATGATTTTAAATGTTGTCTTTGTGGTACAACTTTAGATCTTATGAGACAGTGGGGACAGGGGTTGCTATTTATTACGTTGTTGTTCTGCAGTTGTTATGCTTTAGTATTACTGCTATTGTTGTTAGTGTAACCTTTTGTTACTCGTGTATTACCCTTGATGACTAGCTGCATAAGTTATAGACTCAAAATTAAGGGGTGAAGGCATGGCCCACAAAGAAAATTAAATAACGTGGTATGAACTATGAAGAGATAGGAATTATGTAAGTTTCTTAATGGAACTTTAGCCTGTTCTTGGGGAGCCTTGGGTAGTATTAATGATCACAGTATAGTTTTCTGTAGTTAATTCCTTGTCTCTTTTAGAAATTATCGGAATAGCATGCTTTTAGTTTTTCATAAGAATTAGACCAATGTTGTCAAACTCGAGGATTGTAAGGGGATCGGAAAGACAATAAGACATCGTAACTCCACTAGTAAGAGTTATGAATATAAAAGATTATATTCATATTATTAAAAATAAGATAAATAACAAACATAACTCGTACAAAATAATAAGTTTAAATACTAAAATTTAATGCAGAAGTCCTCCATATAAAGAACCAATAAGCGTGGATGTTTTTCATAAGAATTAGACCAATGTTGTCAAACTCGAGGATTGTAAGGGGATCGGGGATCGGAAAGACAATAAGACATCGTAACTCCACTAGTAAGAGTTATGAATATAAAAGATTATAATCATATTATTAAAAATAAGATAAATAACAAACATAACTCGTACAAAATAATAATAAGTTTAAATACTAAAATTTAATGCAGAAGTCCTCCATATAAAGAACCAATAAGCGTGGATGTCATCTTTTTCTTTCAAAACTTGAGCTGCCAACAAAACAACCAAGGCAACTAGATGAGTAAAGGAACCCTAAAAGGAACATAGGTGGTGAGCAAAATAAAAAGTAAAGAAACAAAGGCTAAGCATCACTCATTGTGAGGGTGGCAAGCGTTGGTGACTGCAAGGGCAGCGCTCATGTATGCTAACGTAACCCTAGTAGAAGAAGGTTGGGCTTCTCATGGGTTGGATTGATCATACGACCAAAAGGTTCGACATGGCCCTTGATCCCCCAATGCAGCAAGCATCCTCCGCATCAATTAGTGTTATTGATATCGGATAACCGAAAATATCGGATACCCTAAAAATCCTTTTTAAAGTTACGGAGGAAATCATAACGGGTTATGGCGGAAATATTAGAATTAAAAGTAATATAATATATGGATATAGATAATTAAAAGAGTTTATATTTGGTCTAGAAGAATGTGAAAGGTGGCAACTGTCAGTAAGCAGTGGAGACCAGATGCGACCGGCGATGGACGATGGCTACCAGCGATGAGCGGCGGTGGCGACCAGCATCAAGCAGCAAGGCCAGTCCAAGAAAAAGAACACATACTTGGGAAGGGTTAGTGGGGGTATTAGGTTAAAAGAAATGTTTATTGAGCTTATTTGAAACCGGTTTCCTCCTACTTATACTCAGTTTTGTATTTAAAACTTTGCACCCAATTACTCAGTGTAGGAAATAGTAGCCTTTTTGACTAAAATGCCTATGGATGCTCTGTTTAACATATGGAGAAGGTCCTTTTCATTAAATAACTTCATGTTAAAGGTCCCCCTCTAAATTCTGACGCAAGGGAAGTGAGGTTTAGATAGGGAAATTTGGTGCAGTTAGTTAGAAGGGATTAGTAAGTTTGTTGGGGGTATTGGTTCCAAAAATAGATGAGAATAAGGATGAATGTTTCTAGGGTTCTAGAGAAGAATTCATTCTACCATATTCAATTGTTCAATAAAATTGTACATTTTTGGGTGTTAATTTTGTGGGGGGTAGTTAAATAAGTAGGAGGACGTAAGGATAAGAGTGGGCATTCTAAACTATTACAATGGCATTTGGGAATTGAACGACTGGTAGAAGGTCCCCCTTCGTGATTAATTGCTTCTTTTTCTTTGTTTCATTCAATATTAAATAAAGATGTTTTCTATTCTTATATTCTGTTACTGGTTTCCTAAACAACTTTCATACGTTCTTTCAGCTATAATTGTGTTTCTTCTTTTAGTCTTTTTAAATAATTCACTATTTGACCATGTTGGCTGTGTTGATTGTAATTGCTTTCATGATGTACTAAATTCTTTCTCATAATTATAGGTTTTGAGCCGTTGTGGGGTGGAATGTGATGGGGTTGAATCCTTGTGCATTAAGGATCAAACGCTTAGTATTGAAAGTATGTTCTACTAGTAAGTGCTTAAGGTTTTACTGTTTAAATCTCTTCTATATCATTTTTGCTGTATTGCAGATGCAGAGAAGATTGTTGGTTGGGCTATAAGCCGACATCTCATGCAGAATGCTGAAACTGATCCTGATGCAAAACTTGTGTTGTCTTGTGAGAGGTAATTATTTAATGTACATGCACACATATAAAACACACTAGGGTCATGTTATTAATCATTAGCTATTTTTTATTCTGCCAGCATCCAGTATGGAATTGGCATCTTACAGTCTATCCAGAATGAGTCAAAAAGCCTGAAGAAGTCTCTTAAGGTTGTTGTTATGAACTTTTGCTGCTTTGATTGTGGGAGATAGCGACATGCAGTACTTTGTTCCCAACTTACTACTTGGAAATTATTCTGTTTATTGGGTTTAACCATTTGATTTCGTGAGTGCTGTTTTCTGAAATATCCCTCTTATGTTTTTGAAATCAGGATATTGTAACTGAAAATGAGTTTGAAAAGAGGCTTTTGGCTGATGTTATTCCACCTAACGACATTGGTGTTACTTTTGATGATATTGGAGCTCTTGAAAATGTCAAGGATACATTGAAGGAATTGGTTATGCTTCCTTTACAGAGGCCTGAGTTATTTTGCAAAGGGCAATTAACCAAGGTATACTTTACACATTGACATACATTCTATTGTTTAACAGGCATTCCCCTTTGTCTATTGACTGTTGGAGTTAGAGTTAGATTCTATCGTTATTTATTTCCTTCCCTGCTTTTTACTAGTTTGTTTTTGCTGTTTGACCTGATCAACGGAAAATAAATAATCTGACCCTGCTCAGTGATATGCAATTGTTTTTAAGAAACTCATTTTGGTGTTGTTAATATTGAAATATATTTATTTTACTTAAGTAATAATAATCACAAATATTAAAATAATGTAAAGTTTTAGGCCGCCCATTGTCAAGTTTTTTACTGATCAGATTTTGTGATTCTGATTGACTTCCATGCAGCCATGCAAGGGCATTCTTTTATTTGGTCCTCCTGGAACAGGCAAGACAATGCTTGCAAAGGCAGTTGCTACTGAAGCTGGTGCAAATTTTATCAACATTTCCATGTCCAGTATCACATCTAAGGTTGGGTTTGTTTCACTGGAACTATTTTAACGTCTATGCTGTCAGTTATTTTTTTTTTCGTTTTTTAACTGTGTTCTTTTCCAATTTTGCTTCAGTGGTTTGGTGAGGGCGAAAAATATGTGAAAGCTGTTTTTTCCTTGGCAAATAAAATTGCTCCTAGCGTGATATTTGTTGACGAAGTAAGCCTTTTGCACGAATGTTTTTAGTTTATTTTTGATTCATCAGTTGAAAAATAAATCAGTGAAAACTAGTATGGCTTCTTGTATAGGTTGATAGCATGTTGGGCAGGAGGGAAAATCCTGGGGAGCATGAGGCCATGCGAAAGATGAAAAATGAATTCATGGTGAATTGGGATGGCTTACGCACAAAGGATACTGAGAGAGTTCTTGTTCTTGCAGCCACTAATAGGCCTTTTGACCTAGATGAAGCTGTCATAAGGAGGCTGCCTCGGAGGTGAACACCATGTTCAACTGCACTTCAATTCCTTGGTGTTCTTATTTGGGAAGAGAGGGGGTCTTAATGAAACGAATAAATGTGTGAAGTTTTTCTTAATCAAATTGGTCTTCTGCAGGTTAATGGTAAATTTGCCAGATGCTCCAAATAGAGCCAAAATATTGAAAGTTATACTGGCAAAAGAAGATTTGTCTTCTGGTCTTGATTTGAATGCAATTGCAAGTATGACTGATGGATATTCCGGAAGTGACCTTAAGGTTAATGGGCATTCTTTTTTAATTTTGTACACATTTTAAATTTAAGGTTATGGGTGCCTTCATGCTTGCTCTTTTATTGCAGAATTTGTGTGTAACTGCTGCACACTGTCCAATTAAAGAGATATTAGAGAAGGAAAAAAAGGTATGCCTAGTTACTTTTAAGTCAGAATGTTTTGAGGTTGCATCAACGACTTGTACACTCATGGTGTAATTTGATGCATGGCAGGAACGGGCTGCTGCTCTAGCAGAAGGTAGACCTGCTCCGGCAATAAGTGGAAGTGCAGATATCCGATCTTTAAACATGGAAGATTTCAAATATGCTCATCAACAGGTAAATGAAAAGGATCTCTTTAATAGGAAGATGCTCCCTCTCTTGAAATAGAAATATATAACTTTGTGATGTTGAAACAGGTGTGTGCAAGCGTTTCCTCTGAATCCGTAAATATGACCGAGCTTCAACAATGGAATGAACTATACGGTGAAGGTGGTTCAAGAGTAAAAAGAACACTAAGCTATTTCATGTGAGAAAACCCTTTGTACAAATGTTTTGTTATTGCTACCCCTCATGTCCAGAAGCCTCCAGTATTTGTAGTTTTGTGCCGGCCTCATAACGCTTGCAGGGCTTGATGCCGAGCTGTTTGGTTTATAAGGTGAAATATAGGTTTTTCGAGTATTTTTTGATCCTAACCTGTGGGATGGTGGGTTTTGAAAGGAGTGGAGCCTTGCAGAAGAATAGTGGGCAGGCTCTGCTGCATCATCTATTTTGTTCCTCATCCCCTGGCCACCACCTCTCAGAGGATGTGTGTTGAAAATATCTCTCTGTGAAAGCATTTATTTGCCCCTCCTAATGGAAACAATAAGCATTTAGATCATCCCTGCTTTCTGTCTTATGTACATATGCGTCATATCATAGAAAACCCCTTTTAGTTCATTCTCCTTCACAATGCAAAATTTATTCAACTTTCAATACTTGCAATATTAACGGCGTTTTGGTAAAATTTGTGGATATTCCACATAAAATCGTTAATGAGTTTATCACTAGTGAGTCTACTAGTTATTTACTCTTATTTATCCAGTCTGTTAGACAGGATAATGTATCCATTGGATTATCATGCTTTGAACAAACAAAAATGTCTGCATTATTCCCGTTGTGATTCTATGGATTATAGATATTTTGATCCTGGATTTCTTAAAATATTTCACTAGAGTTTTCTGGTATGAAAAAAATTAAAATTAAAATTAAGGTGGTGTTTTATTTTTTAATAAAATAAGGTTTGACAAATTTTGAATGAATTAAATGTTTTTAGTTATTATACATGCATGTTGAAAAGGAATTCATTTTTTTTTTTAAATTTAATACATTTTAGTCTTTAAAATTTTAAAATGAACGAATTTTGATTTAAGTTTGGTGTATTTAGTTGGTATCCCATAAGATTTGGCATGTGGAATATTTATTTATTTATTTATATATAATATAATTGAAGGTAGTACAAAGTGTAAAAAGTTTTACTCAACCACAAAAAGCAGCACTCAAAAATTAACTAAAACAAGAAAGTTTACCCAATCTATTTGTTTGACGAATGACAAAGTGTGATACTTACACATGGTTAAATATTATGTCGACACATTGATTTATCTCAATGGCAAATGTCCCTTTTCAAATACCCACTTTATTTATTTTATTTTTAAATATAAATATAAATCTAAATAAAAAGTTGAAACATAAATATCTAAATATAAATATTATTTTTACAATGGAAACAACACAGTTAAAAATTTAGTACCACTTCACCATGTTTTTTATTATAGAAATAAAAATATTATTTTTATATTAAATACTTTTTTTTATAATAAAAGTACTATTGTTGAAGGAAAAACAACACAGTAAATATTCTCTTCGCCATGATAATCTCGCATATATATTTTAAAATTAATTTAAAATTAAAAATATTATAACGTTGACCAAATTTTTAATTCACAATAACACATAATTTATGTTAATAATGATTTTATACACGTGTTAGAATAATTGTTAAATTGATAATAGGTAATATAAATAATAATTTTAAATTTCTAACAAATCAATAATATCTCTTTAATTATAATAATTATTGAATTTTAATCATACAGAAATGATAAAAGATAATACATATAAAAAATATCTACAACAAAATTCAAAAAGTTTACCACTTTTAGTAGTTTTCTAAATTAAAATATAATATGTGATCTTACTTACATTAAGACAAGTTTCTCTTCTCAATAGAGTAATAAAGCCTAACCTCTCACCACGTCCTCCTATGTTATCAAGCATAAACAAAACTCACTTCATGTAGCTTCATGTAAAGTTAAGGGTTTAGTGTTTCTCTTTGCTTTCTATGGAAAAGGTTAAGCTCTTTGCCCTTCTCTGCCTCCCCTCTCATTCAAGCTTCTTTAGGAAGTATTTCTCTTTGTTTTCTACTTTTCGCTCACATGGTCAACATTCATCGTTGTGGAAGGAAATGTTCCTCCATACTATCTTCTCCTTTCAACCGCTCTTTCCTTTTCTTTCTTACTCTTTATTCTCTTTATCTGTTTTTGCATGATTTTGAATCTGAAATACCATTTTGCATTTTGCCATTTTGATCTTTCACTTTCAGTTGCAGGTTTGACCGAATGTTGTGATAAGAGTCACTCATTGTATGGTTCAAAATTTGAAGGTTTGGTTTCTCTTTTTTTTTGTAAACCCTATTTTTTAAACCAAATATACTTATGCTTTACTCCTTCTTCAATGCATTGGTGACCCCTTTTTTGGCAAATTTTAAGGGTTTTATCTTTTTTTAGAGTTTCAACTTCTTTGTTTTTATGTTGTTTTCTTGCATATTATTAGAGTTTTCAAAATTGAAATTCAAATTTCAAAAATTTTGTTGTTATATATGACTTCATTCCTTTATATATATATATATATATATATATATATATATGTTTAATGTTTTAATAGTTCTATATTCTTTTTAGTGTTTATATTTGTCTATTTAGTGGAGATAATTCATTTCGTACATCAAATCATCCTGGATTATAATGGCTGGTGATCCGGTAAGATCAGAACTTTACATCCATTTGAATATGAAATTTGAC
>Ga0099822_1004487_pt1 | contig 18175 bp, 6 predicted proteins | sample CowpeawhiteBW_FD_76839 | JGI IMG/M metagenome (GOLD analysis project Ga0099822, IMG submission 76839) | Root nodule microbial communities of legume samples collected from California USA - Cow pea white BW | ecosystem: Host-associated > Plants > Roots > Nodule | place: USA: California | collected...
AAAATATTATAATATATTTTTATTTTAAAAATTAAGTAATTAATAAATTTTTATTTTTTTTTTTTTTTTTTTTTTTGTTTCTCTTGGTTCTTTCACTGCTACTCTGGGTAAAACATAGAAATCTGGTAAATGTTTTTTCAACTTTTTGTTTTATGTGTGTTTGAAATTCCAACTTCCATAGCAAGTGTTAAAGTTAAAAAAATAGTTACGGTTGCTCAATCATGGTGTCTCTATTCTAAAAATACTGGTAACTTTTTTCAACACAAAACCTTCTTCAAAATACTGTAAGCTATAACTGGGCTTATTAGAAGCATAGTTAGACCTCATATTGGCGTGTTGCTTACGTCTAAACATATCACCTAACCTTTCAAAATTACCACCACAATATAAGGTTTTCTAGATGTAAACCACATAACATACCAGACTTCTGCATAGGCTTTTATTTCTTTAATAAACCGTTTACTGTTATGCAGGGTAAGTATTTTTTACGGACAGAAAGGTACATTGTTCGACAATACTTAAATCATATTCTACATGTCCTTCCCCCATCCCTTTCTACTAGCGGTTCAAATTGGTCCTCTTTTGTTGTACTTTTTCTGTTGCGTAACCTTTGAAGAAGCTACCCATACCAGGCACCTAGACCTACAATTCCCATATCCATATCAAATAAACCATATTGGAACATTTGAGAACCAATGCTAAAGCGAATTCAGAAAACAATTAAGCTGAAAGCTGATTTGTGCGGATGGGCTTAAAAGAGCAAACTGCAAAGACAAATCATGATTCTAAACTCTTGAGATGCTTCACAACACAACAAGGGCATCTCAATAATGTGATTAGAGTTGATCCTTTTTTGATGGGGCTTTGACAACAGTGCCACTTTTTGGTAATAAACTAATGAATTGGAATTTTGAACCAAGCCACTCCCTAGATTGACCAAATTTACTCTGCTACGAAATTAGGGAGGGACCTATTCTCTAACCATAAAAGATTAAAAGTTTAGTTTATATTTTGGTCTGAATATCCGCTCGTACAAGATAAATCAAGCCACAGGGCATTGACCAAATTTCGAGACTCTAAACCATTTCAACTAGTTATGCGTGCTATTAGCAGTTCATGAATTTGTATTTATCATGATGTACCCGCTTTGACATTAACCCTCACCCACCTAACGTAATATTTGTTGCATATTCGTTTTGCTTTTAAAACTACGACCTGTTTTATTATATAGGTTGGGTATGGTAGAGGAGTTTGATCAGTAGTTTAACCTTCTAACTAAATGGATTTTTATTTCTGGACCTACCAAATACCATTGACAGATAAATAGTTGGCAAAACAGATGCTTCCTTTCCATTACACTCATTCAACCAACACAAATAAACATCATAGACAGGTTCGGAGTTTAAAAACACAGAACCACCACCTGGGGCCTGCTTTGCATCTCTCTCTGCTGTTTCACCAAATGAAAGAAGTTCAATTTTTGCAAATGGCTTTGACCATGAAACCAAATGTGAAACGTGCCCACAAAACATTAATCGAGTTAGGCCCGTGGCCGAGAAAGGTCATTGGATATTAACTGCAACACTGACATCTGATGTTCTCCATACTGATGGGAAAATGAAAAAGGTTGTCCAATTTTTCAATCATAAAAACTCAAATGTTGAAGGGATAACCATCTCATCAATGCCTCCCTCAAAATCGAAACTACCAACTACAACACTAACATCACTACATTTATAATAATAATCATCACAAAAATAATCACTAATCCTAATATCAACATCCAAATCCAACCCCTCACAGCTTGAAGCCCCTGCTTCACTGCCCCTCGTTGTGATCCAATTTTCATCATCCAATTCCCAAATTGGATCCCCTGAACACAAAGCTAGCCTTCTGATCCTACCCTTTGGAGACTCATCAGAGCTTTTAATCCGAATCACATTGCCAGGGTCAGAGACACACTCTTCCTCGGACTCTGTCTCTGTCTCTGTCTCTGTCTCTTCCACAGAATTCCAAAAGCTCTGCTCGAGAATACTTGTCGGAGAACATGAATTAGATTGCTGAATTTCCTTGTCGTTGGAACTGAATTCCCCAACAAACGGATGCTTCAGAAGCTGACTACAACTCCACCTCTCTTTAGGATTCCTCCTGAAACACTTCCCCAAGAAATCCTTTGCTTCTTCAGACAGAAAACTTGGAATCTCAGGAACCTCATTGGAATATGCAACGCGGTACAACACAGTGACAGGGTCTTCTAAATTAGGCCACGGCGCAAACCCAGTGGCCATTTCAACCACAGTGCACCCAAGCGCCCATACATCAGCAGGGTACCCCTGCTCCTCCCCACGCGCCACCTCTGGGGCCATGAACATTGGCGTGCCGCCGATCGCCGCCACCGGAGACTCATTCCACAACTTAGCACAACCAAAATCCCCAATCTTGGCCCCCTCTTCACCAATCAAAATGTTGCTACCTTTAATATCACAATGCACAACACCCTTATTGTGCAAGTACTCTAGCCCCCGCAGGACTTGTCGAACGTAGTTCACGATGGTCGGCTCGCCGAGCCGACCACCGTGCCGGCGAATTTCCTGGGAGAGAGTTCCGAAGGGCATGTACTCCATGAAGAGGTTGAACCACAGGGTGTTGTTTTCCTCTGTAGTGTTACAACCTTTGTAGGTAACTATGTGGGTAGAAAACAGAGACGACAGAATCCTCTGTTCCCTCTGCAACTTTTCTGAGTTTGACGGTGATAACTCTGCAGTCTTGACGGCGGCAACGGTGGAGGAGTGGGCGGAGGTGGCGGTGTAGACGGTGGCTGATGAGCCACGTCCTATGATGAAGCCTCTAGTCCACTCCATGCTGTTTGTTAGGCTCTGTCTCAGAGAGTGCAGAGTCTTGGGTTTGCAATTGCGGCATTTATATAATAAATAAGGACACGCTTTTGGTTTGAGTTAAAGGGTTTATTTTATTACTTTATTTAGTGTTGGTATAAACGTTGAAAACAAAAACCTATACTTCATCTATATCTTGTAAGGAAATTCTTCGAATAAATAACAGTTGCCTTCTGCTAATCTTTTACCTAATAAGTTAAGACACAGTTGACAGGAGAAAAAATAAATTTACTGCATATTTTTACCTAATAAATTTTTTACTGCAGAGTCAATTAAATAAAAGCTATTTATTATGCTTAATATGTAAAACAGACATTATAAAATTGAGATAAGTTATTTTATCCATAGATGTGGCATATATGTTATGATTTCATTGGTTGAGGATGAATGCTTTTTTCTTTCTCCATTGTAAAGGTGAGTATCCCTTCAAGGGGAGTGCATAGACGTGGCCTACTTTGGGTGGCTGTGGAATTTGAGTGGTGAGGACAAAAAAGAATGGAGTGTTTAAGTGTGTTGGTCTGAATTTTGGTGCAAGGGAAGTAAGAGTTTGGGTTAGGTAGATAACAGGGGATTCATTGTTTTCTGTATAATACTTGGCTACACTTTGAAAAAAGTGAACATGGAAGGTTTTAGGGGGTGGGTTCAACCACCAATCTGCTTCAACTTTACTATCCTTTTTTCTCATCCAAGGTTTTCTTTTTGGTCTGTATTGTGAATCTCAGCATACAAGGTTGACACATTACAATGGCCTGAAAGAAAAAAATACTAGCCAACACGTGTATGTTTTGTTAGAAGTCAAATTGCAGATAGAGTGATTCTTTGTTCTTCACTGTTCTATGTCAAATAAGTTGCTGGTTTGTTAACCTTATCCTATGTTTATTGTTATTTATTGTTTTAATATCTTAGGTTTTTTAATTTTAGATTTTTACATGAAGTTGAAATTTGTTTGAAATTGATATATTTTAGTTCTCAAACTTTAAAAAAAAAAAAATATAATATTTTTAATTTAATAATGTAAAATTTTTTTTATGTATCAACCATATTTTTTAGCTGACATCGACGATAACATATCAAATGGTAATCATAACTCAAATGATAACATAAAATATATTTTAACATCTTAAAAACTTAATATTCTTAAAATCATATTTATCACTACTTTTTTCATAAACCAAGTTGGAGCTGCAGTTACATAAATTCTCTTGGTTGATTTGGCATTAGCAGAAATGAATTAATTATGGATGAGTTAGCAGTAGGTGAGTTTTTGGCTGCAGGAATAACCTGATCTCTGACTATTAATGTTTTGTTTTTATATTCCTAATTAGAAATCCATAATTAAGAAGCTTCACAAACATTGTCCTGAAAAAGTGCATTTCAATTGATGTTGCATTGAGGATGATATTTTGCAGCTTTGAAAAACCAGAGGGCTGAAACTCATTGAAAGCAGAGTAGTACTAGAAGAGTTTGGATTGGCCAACACACTGTGATCTAACACCATTTCCGATTTTCATTTTTTTCTTTTATATATTTGCTTTTCAATCATTTGGCATTATAATTTTTTCATGAAAAAGTGCAACGTACTTTAATAAGTTGTTGAAAAACTTTCTGAATTATCTATCTAGCTTTATTATTGGCAGTGCCCAGAAAATTAAATCCCAAAGTACCAACTGCTACTTTACTCCACGCTTACTTCTAGAAGATTGGTTAATGCAGAAACAACCCTTCTACTTATTACTAAAGCAATCATCATAATTTCATAGTGACATATAGCAAAATGAAGTACGTTCATTTTTTTTTTTTTCCTTTTCACTGTTTTGTTTTTGTTTTTGTTTTCAATTTGAAGCTAGAAGCATGATATGGCATGAAACAATTGGATGAATGTTTCTGATTTGGCTTTACTAAGCAATTATAGTAAGAAAGTGTGAGTTGAATGAAGAACAAAAAAAATGATTGCAAGGTGGTGGGTGTGGTGTGGCATTGACATTACATTGATTAAACTTGTGTTTAGTTTGAGGAAATTGATTAGGAGTGATGTAAAATACATTGAGACATTAATATGGAAATTGAATTAAGCATGATGGTGTTATTAAAGTTAGGGGGTTTGGTTTGGTGAGTTGTGTGAGATAGAAGAAAGTACTTAAAAAGTGTTTAGAGGTTGAAATAGGAAAATGAGAGAGTGTGGATTTATGTGTTACTTATTTAGGCAGCAAGCAAAAGCATAAAGCCAATTAAATCCTCTACAGTTACCTAATAACTAACTTCCAATTACTATATTTCTCTCAAATAACATCAATTAGTTGGAACACTGCACCTTCTCAAATTCACTGTTTAATAATAGGCTTAAGGACATGTCCATTATTTTTTTCTTAATTAAGTTTACTCCTTAGAAGTACTTTTCATTTTAGTCTTTATGAAAGAATAATAATTTAATAAATATGATGTTTTGGAATTAATATGAAAGGATATTACCATTAACTAAAAAATTATGACTACCGAATTTTATTGTTTTAATTTAAATAGTGTTTACAATGACATTAATTTATAATTTTTAATAATTTTCATGTTCACACTTGTAATGATCAAGGAGTTTTTTTGCTATCTCAACGTGTTTTTATAATAATAAGAATTTTTTAACCAAAATTTACGGTGTAATTAATGAATATTGAATTTTGTAAAAATTAATAGTTAACTATTATATTAAATAAATACTTATCATAATACAATTTTACTTTATTTATAAGATAAAATTTGTCTTAAATACTATACAAATATAATTAATAATTTATATGTTACATACTAAAAAAAATTAAAAAAATAATTAAATAACTATATTTTAATGTTACTTAAAATTAAAATATAATTAAATATAAAAAAACTTAAATTAATAAAAAATAAAATGTTATTGTTTTTAAATAAAAAAATAAAAAATAAATAACATAATATTGTCTTATTAAAAAACAAATAATATTTTGTTTTCTTTTAATTATATATTTTTTAATTTTTAGTAACATAAAAATATAATTATTTTATTATTTAATTATTGTTTATTTTTTCGTCTAAAATAAATTATTAATCAGAAATATATATTATTTATGGACATTTTTATCTTCTAAATAAAAAAAGTATAATAATAATTATTAATGTCATAACCCATTTAATATTATAATAAGAGATATATAACACTTAACAATTTTGTCCTCTAATTCAAATAAAAGTTCACTAATAATTATTAAAGTCATAATTCATTTAATAATATTACAGATATTTATAAAATTTTACAAAATTACATCTTAAACCGTATCTCAACATCTTAGAACACTAATTAGCGTTTCTTAAAAATAAGTTGTGTTGTATTATATCTCTATATTAATCATAAAATTTGATATGTTTTTAATGCGTAAAAACCACGTAAACGCAAATAAATAATATAAAAAATTATGACCACTCAATATATTAATTTTTTAATAGAAATTATTTAAAATTATTTTATTTTTTGAGAGACTTAAAACTTAAATCAATTGTTATTTTTTATATATTAATATATGAAAAAAATAGGTAGTGAATTTATTAAAATTTTATTAAATAAATTATATTTTTAATAGATAAAAATGTATTATTTAGTATAAAATGTATTGGATTTGTGAATTAAAAATAAAATTATTGAGGTGAGTTGGAAGGTGGCGGTGAGAGTGAGAGTGGAAAGATGGTTGGATTGGATCACACGCAAGTCACGTGGCCCTCTTTTCTCCCTTTTGTTTTCCTTTCGGTTTGTATGGATGAAAAGGTTTTGTTTCGGCGCTGTTGTTACTAGTTACGGGATACAGAACAAAAGTGGGACCGTTACGGACACGTAGGGAACACGTGTGAGTTTAAAACAGCACGTTTTATATTTTGAGACACCTATGTTCCCATGTGTTTGGTGCAACAACGCACCTTACTTCTTTCCATCAATTAAATATATTAAAATATAAATACCTTTTCTCATAATAATATCTAACTCAGAATATTTTGAAAAGTATTCTTTCTTTTATTATGTAAACGAAACCATTAAGTAAGCTTAATTACTATTCTTAATTAATGTGAACATAATTAATTTACTTATATTTAAGTTGGAAGGTGATACTAATTAAATATTTACTTCTTTCTAGTTTCTAAATATTTATTGCACATAATTTATTTTGGAATTAGCTAAAAATATATTAAATATTTTTTATTTAAACATGTAAATATACTTGAATGGTTTATTTTGTTGTTGCTTATTTTATCGTTTTATTTATTAAAAATATAAAAAATAAAGGTAAAAAAGTGGGTACTATTTTCTTGACTTAAAACAGTAACTATCATAAAAGAAATGTAGCTAATTAAGCATCTTGAATTTAAAATTATTTTCTTTCTAATTCGTAGGATAAGACATGGTTTAGAAGAACTTTGAAAATTTTATAAGATATTTTATAACTTTTATAAAGTATTAAATCTTGTTTTTCTTGTTTTGTCCTTATTATGAATGTATTTTTATTAATAAATAATAAGAAAGTAATTTTACCAATTATTAGTAATAAAGGTAAATCTTGTTTTTAAAATTCAATAAAGTACACTAAATTAATTACTTTGATTATTTAATAAGTATATTATATCAAGGACTTGAGAAATATTTCATTAATTTAACAAAAGTTAAATAAAAGAAAAAGGAAAATGTTGCATCTAACCTCTCAAAAGTCAAAATTATTTAGTTTTATGTATAATATCATAATTGTATTATATATATATATATATATATATATATATATATATATATATTAATATATATATATATATTAATATTAGAGGTGATGTTAATTTTTTATGTGAGTTGGACTCATGAATCATTGGTGTTATATCTTTTCAGTGATCATGTGATTTATGAATTGTTTTTTCTTTTTTATTCGTATTTCTGTTAGTTGATTGATTGCGTGCTTAATGTTTAAGATGAATTAATCATGTCCAAAATAAATTCATCTAACTATTTCAAATGCTATAAATTTAGGGTTTCTAGTTGACTAAATTCATATTCTTAAAACAAGATTATAATTTGATAATTAAGGAATTGATCGTGAAGTTAGAATTGCTGTAAGTTATTAAGAGATTTTCTTGAAATGATTTAAATAAACGCAATAAATATGAGTAATAAAAATAATGGATATAATAAGTACAAGGTTTGTAGGTTTATTTTACACTCATTTTTGTCCTTTACATTTTCTATTTTAATCAAAATCAATATGAACATTTGCAAATCATTATTATACAAACTTAATTAAGAATAATAGAAATTACTCCAACATCTTGTTTTCATACAGAATAAGTTTAGGTGAACTCTCCTTGTTTTAAAATGAGAAAAGTTTATTCCTACTTCTTTACAAATTAACATTTTTCATTAATCACTCGTACCCAAAAGATTTTTTTTTTTTTTCTCATCTATTGGAATACGATAAAGTTTTACTTTTTAAAAATGTTCCAATACTGTATGTACCAGATATCAAGCAAAAGGCAAAACTCTTCTAAAAATATAAAAATATATCAAATTCATTTTTTTATTAGTAAGACATGAATATATGTAGAGAGAGAGAGAATTGACCATAACTTTACGCAGTATATTCAACCAATTTAACTAGACATTTTAACAGAAAAAACACACACACACACACCAAATACTTCTTGACTGGTATCTTATTACATCATCCTAACCAGAAAAGGAAAGAAAATGAAAATATAGAAAAAAGAAAGAAAAATGTAGATAATGAGATTGTTGTGATTTGAAGTTTGAGCATTGTTGCTTTGGTTGTGAGACTGAAAAAAGTGAAAAAAAGAAGGGGGAAAAGAGGTGTGGTGGAATGATGAAGAAGGTGGAGGCAAGAGATAAAAGTGTGTAGTAGAAGAATAGAATACGAAAAGGAAGAACCTTCATTTCATGTTTGCTTTCAAGTTCCGTTATGGTATGTATGGTGTATGGTGGTGCCAAGTCAAGTGCGCTTATTAAAAAACATCCTAATCAAAAACAAAAACAAAACCTCAAATCCCTTCAAAGTAAACTCTAATTATTATAATCAATACTAATGTATCAAACTACCTTCACTCTTTTTATCTACTTCTTTTCTACATAAGAAGATTGATTCAAGAGATATATGAAAGGACAATGATATTTTAACTATCAAATTTTGACAACTTTTTCTTATAACATAATGTATTATTTTTTAAGTGGTTTTAAATATTGAAAATGAGAAAATAAAAGAACAGAAAATCACTTAAAAGATGTCATATAAAATTGTAAGAGAAAGTTATCAAAATTTAGTAGTCAAAAAATCATTTTTCATATACGATATTGTCCAACTCCATCATCTCTACTCAAATCTAAGATTTAGATTTTCAATGTTTTTCGATATGTCTTATGATCGGTCAACAAAACCTTTTGGCAGAGTAGTGTATTGTTTTTAGAGAGAAAATTTGAAAACCAATTGATTAAAAACATCACATAAAATGTAAGAAATAAGACTTTTTATATAAATCAGCTATAGACATAATTGACTGAACTGTCTCAATTTTGTTATCAATTTTGTGTATAATTATATCTATAAATTTGATTATAGAAAATGTGTATTATCTTCTAATACTGTGCACCACCTCCATGTTTTCTCTAACTACTTCTAGACTTTGGATATAACTTTTTAAATCTTTACTGTTTCGTAAAGTTAAATTTTCAATAGGGTTGATCACATAGTGCATGGCAATAGTAAGTTTATTTATAAGCATGTATCACAAGATTAGAGTTTGTAATATTGAGCGGATAAGACACAGTAGTTTCTTCCCAACCAAGCAAATAATCCTATGCTGATTCAGCAAATCCAACTTTCATATTGCCATAATCGAACACTGTATGATAGCGACCCATGAAAATGTCTCCCAAAATCCTGTATTTTAGAAGCAACATTCATACGGTGAGAAAAGGTGAATATATAGGCCTAATATTTCTAAACTTTTAAGGAACATTGGAACATCACATCTCACAAGAGATTTATTTCCCACATGGTTATAAATCGGAGAATACAAATTTCTGGTGTTTCTTAATGAGTTGAATGTTTTTGTGAGACTATAACATGTTGAAAGATGAGATTGTAAACTTGTTATTAAGATGAGAAGCTAATTAAGGAGAGAAATGTGTGAAGCTGGAAGATTTTACAAGAAAAGAAAGATGCATACCATAAAGGTCCACGAGGAGGAGCAATGTCTAATGCTATAAATCCGCTAATGCATTGTGCTGTGGCTCCTTTTCCCACTTTAAGAATATACTGATTCATGCAACAAGTCTTCATTAACAAAATTGTGCTAATTAAAACTAATCTTCGGAAGTGTTTATACCTGTTCTGGGGAAAGCTCAAACACTTTTCCCCCTATGGTGAATGAAACATTAGGCATCTTTGATAAAGTACTGCATTCAACAGTTGATTCTCCATTTGGACTGGGAAGCATGTCACAGAGCTATAAAATGCAACAGAGATTACAGAATATGAGATTCTTAAAAGGGACACTAATTATGTTTTCTGCAAACTTGATTATGAAAAATGGTTTACCGAATTGGCATAGTCTAAGATTTGATCTTCTGTCTCATTTAATCGTAGACGATTTTTCATCCATACCACAGCCATCTCACAAGCCGTGCATCCAGCATCATTCCAACTATAAGATGTCTTTGCTTTGTTTTTATCAACCACACTCTGGATTCCCTTACTAAAAATTATAGGAGAATTTGTGACTATTTTCCTTTTATGCAGCAAAATGATCATCAAAGTACATAACATCATTCATCACAACACTACCTATAGTTTGATCAGATCATACCTTACACCTTGAGTACCATCAAAAGCACACAAACCAATTTGAGAGCAAATCTGTTGTGACAAAGCCTATGAAATAGATAATTTGGAAGTTTGTTAATGATGTTTGGTTGGAAATGCATGAATGTAGCATTTGTAAGTCTCGAGAAATGTAAATTAATAATATTACCTTGTTTATCAGCTTGTCTAATATGGTTTTACCATATTGAGCAACCACTGCCTTGCAATCTTGGCTCACAAGACCAACTGCTCCAATTGCATGGTTGATTTGAGCAATCACACCCTAAAATATATACAACTTTTAAACTTTAATCAGTTTCACATCTCATTCCACATCAGTGATCACAGGTTGATGCATATATGCAGGGACTGATGCATTGATCAGAAATAGATCAATGAGATAACTCTTTATGCAAACAATTTAGTATTGGCTTTGGCTCTCCAAACGAGATAAAACACATTTTTTAAAAGGAATTCCTTTTCATACCGTTGGACCAGCCAACAAAGAGGTTCCAGAATCAACAATTGCAGAGCACTTGGAAGCACAAAATCCTGAAAAATTAAAGTTTGCATCTTATATACATAAAAAATTAAGGTTAAACCAGTAACAACAAAAAACAACAGTATGGATTGAAATAGCACCATGATCCCCACTTTCAAGAATATTACTTGGTATTTGTGTTTATATGTAATGCATACCAGTTGTTAAGTTATCAATTAGAACATCTCCTATTTCAATCTGCAATTGAAAGGGAAAATAGTTAGGGAACAAAATTAAGAAAATGTAATGGCAAAATATTAATGAGTTTCATTATGGATTACCTGCCAATAGCCTTTATGAGTAACTGGGACATATGTGTGCTCACCCTTGTAATGATCTGAATCAACTCCACCAAATACAATCTCTCCACCCTGTTCCTCATCACTATTGCGGTTTAACCAGAATGAAAATACTGGTTGTGCTACAAGCTTTTGATGTAGCATATTATACCTATGAGTGGTAACAGGCAATCACAGACAAAGCAATTTTTTCAATTTAGGGATAATAATGAATCTACTTAGTTGATAGATAGGGTGTTGTAATTGGCTGTTGAATATGATAGTTGAAATTCAATACTTATGCTTCAAAAAGCATTCATCAAATTACCAGATAGGAGCAGCATTTCCAACAGATATCTCTTGAAATCCTAACCCCAAAATGCCATCAAATTTGGCTGCCAAAAATGTGAGGCTAGGTTCTCTTGTTGCTTCAATAAAATCCTAAAGCCAGGTAGATTGAATAAAGAACACTCATGAAACAGTACTAAATTGAAGAATAGTTCAGAAGTGTCCATTTAGAAAAATTTACCTGGCCATAAACATTCAAGTCTCCAATCTTGACATGGTCCCGGCTAAAGAAACCTGAAATTTGCCCAGTTCCATAATGGATTTCAGCTGATGACCCTGCAAAAAAATATCAGAGGAAGAAATCATGAAGAACATCATACAGACACGTGAAGTAAAAGCATGAAGAATTTGTTGAGTATGTCAACATTTATTTGGCAGAAAATACTGATATTTTAGTATAATCATATTCTTTTGCAATTACATGCAAAAGCAATTTTCATGAGAAGGCAAGGTGTTTCTAGAGAAGTTGCATGAACCAAAAACCAAGAATGAGGGTTTGTACCATTTCTTTTGTAGGAGCCAGATTGGCTTGACTTGTATCTTGAGTGCAGATAGCAAGCAACCTGCACACAACCCTGTGGAATCAAAATCTAAACTTTGTAGAAAGCTTTCACCATATATAGAGAGAGAAATAATGAAAACTTACTGAAAAGTAACACTTGGAAGAAGGCACCCAAAGATTGGAACTTCCAGTGTCAAATATAACAGTAAATTTCTGAGGAGGAGTACCAATACCAATCTGACCAAAATACTGAGCATTCATGTAATTCTTTAACCGAATATTACTTATATCATCAGAATTTTCATCTCTCACTGTTGTTCCTTCTTCACCAGTATGTCTTTTGAGAATTTTGCTTTGATCAAATTTGTTCTTTTTCAATGCAAATCTAATTATCCCATTGGTAGGTCCTGAGAGAACCACAGGGTGGAGAAGTAACAGGAAAAGTGCAACCAAATTATGTTTGGAACCCATTCTGTGTGCTGTGGAATTGATAATGCATATTAGAAACCAGTATCAGCTATATTATGTGACAATTTTTTAAAGATTTTGCATGAAATATGTAGTTTTTTACCACTACAATGGGAGGTACTGATTAGATATGCTTACTATATAATTGCAATAAAATGAAAAAGAGAAGGGATGAAGAAGTAGAGTCACCTACCTGAGCAAATTCAGATAGACTAAACAGAGAGATCTTGAAGAAATGGTAACACGTAACATGCATATACATGCATGTCATAGTACAAACATCAACTACCATTCAAATTCACATGTGGAGTTACAGGTCCAACTACCATTCAACATAGTTTTATGTGTGAATGGTCATGTTGTAGGATTCCTTTTCAATGTTGCTTCTTCTTACACCTTCATAATTTCATCCAGGACTTTCGTAAATTTCTGTACTTTAAAATGTAAAGTTTGGAATATAAATATTTTTAGTTTGATTTGAACATCTCTAATTCCAAAAGAAAAAATTTATTTTTTATTGCACAATTCAAACTACAAATATTTATATTCTGAATTCTATAATTTAAAATATAATTTTTATATTTTAAATTATATAATTCGAAACATAATTTTTATATTCTGAATTATGTATTTCAGATATTATATAATAAAAATAAATAAAATATATTGTTGAAATGTAAAATTTATATTTCTTATTATACAATAAATTAACAAATTTATGGGACTGCTGACTGAAATTATATAGGTGCAGGAAGAAGCCCCTTTTCGATTCAAGGCCTTTTATAAGATCCTTAAACTAGGCCTTCTGTTTCAGCCTTGTCCTCTTACCCAAAAGCCCAAATCTTGGAATCCATAATGGATGAAAAAGTGAAGGGTCTTTCTTCCTACACCTTTAAGCATTTCTTTCCCTCCTCCAAAATTTCTTTAAATTCCCAAAAAATTCTTTGACCATTTAAGGAAATCCACGGACATCACATTCCTAAAATTGCTTTCGAAATCAATTTCCGATGATACATTTTGACTTCCGGTGATATATTTTGACTTTCGGAAGTCGACTTCCGATGATATATTTTGACTTCTGGAAGTTGACTTTCAGTAATATATTTTGATTTCCGAAAGTCGACTTTTTGTGATAATATTTTAATTTCCGAAAGTTATATATTTTGATTTTCGGAAGTCGACATCCGAAAATAATTTTCGGAGTGTGATGTTCGTGGGTTTCCTTAAATGGTCAAAGGGTTTTTTGAGAATTTAAAGAAATTTTGGAGGTGTAGAAGAAATTTTGGAGGTGCAGGAAGAAAGACCCAAAAGTGAAACTGGTCTACGTAAACTTATGGGTAACAAAAGTAGACTTTTGCTTTCTGCACCCATCGTTACTGACGACATTCATAATAACAGAAAAGGACTAAAATAATCTTTCCACTACTCCATATTACCACTGCAGGGAAAAAAACAAGAGAGAGAGAGAGTGAAAATGCTACAAAGAAAGAAGAAGAGAGAGAACCCCTTGCAAAAAGAAAACTTGTTTTTAAACATAAAGTTGTTTGAAAAGTTTGTAGAATAGGAAATGTAGAGGTCAGTTTTATAAAGGATAAAATGGTTACTTTAAAAATTAGGAGAGTGTGCCAAGAGATGAGGAGGTGCAGGAGGAAAAAGCCCAAAAGTATAGTATAAAATGATAGCAGACATAATAATAATAAAATAATAGTAATGGAGATGTTTTTGTTAGTGCATTTGCATAGGGAAATATGATTAAAAGGGTAATATAATCCAAATAACAGAATTGGAAGATGATGCACCCAATCAATTGTATTCCTTATTTGATGAGGCAAAAAGAAGTATTTGATGCAGTTAGCGTGAAAAACGAAGCTTTTTTATTGAACGATGATGAATTATAATCTTTGGTGATGATTGCACAAAATTCTGTAGAGCAATATGATTGGAACTTTAGTTGCTGGGTAACATATGAGTGAGAAGCAGGAGAATGTTGATGAATCATAACCCTCTTCTGTTACTTACTTCACCTTTCAATTTGGCAGTGAAAGCATGCAAAAAATAAATGATGAAACCCACAAGCTTCTGCCAAATTCATCACAACTTTCTCACACTTTACCACCTCAAACTCAAAACTTTACCTAAATTCACCCACCTTTTCCACTTTACTCGGCAACTCGACTTCATTCTCTTGTTTTCTTCCTAATAACTCGTGAACACATTTCATCATACCTAAGAAAATAGTTATAAAATGGATTAAATATATTTTCCATTTTTGAATTTAGACATAGAATTAGAATGCGTTTTTATTTCAAATTTTAATATATTTTGGGATTAAATATGTTGTTGGTTCCTTAATTTTTAGTGAATTTTAGAATTAGTTCATTTCAAAAAATTTGGACCAATTTAGTACTTTATCTTTCGAAATACGCGGATTTAGTCATTTTAATCAAATTTTGTTAAGTTTATTTGACATTTCAAGCGCGTTTTATAATTGTATTTGACTTAACATTAAAGCAAAAATGTATCAAACAGTATAAATAACTCAAATATAATCCTAAAATGCGTACGAAACATCAAATAAATCTAACAAAATTTGATTAAAAAGACTAAATACACGTATTTCAAGAGATAAATGACTAAATTGATCCAAAGTTTCAAAATTACTAATTCCAAACCCTATATTTAACCCTATATTTTGATCTTCAAACCTTAAAAATGAATAGATAAAATCTCTTTAACCCAACTAGGTTTCAGCTTTATTTGAATTGTTTACAGTATTTACACATTCAAGTTCAAATGTTAAATTAGAATATGGTTGAAGACGTAAGAAAATTCTATGTTGTTGAATTAAAAAATTATATCTATTTATTTTTAAAGTTTAAAGACTAAACTGGACCAAAATTTGAAACAATTATGAATTCATATTTAATCTTCATAAAATTAAGAAAAATAATTTTTTTACACCTCTACAACCCGTTGTTATGAATATTTTAGTCTTTAAAAAAAGTTAATTTTTATATTTATAAAAAAAATAGAGATAGAAAGATAAAATAGTAGATATAAAGAGTATGTAAAAGTTTATTAGACGTCAAAATCATACTACCTTAACGTTAATTAAATAAGTATGCAAAGATACTTTTCCAAAGTGTTAATATACTACTTTCACATAGTTATAACTAATAAACAAAAAGTCTCTTAAGGTATTTTATATATTTTTACTGTTACAACAAATAAATATTTACTTTTTTATATGTTTTATTTAATTTTTTTCAATATATTTCTTTCTATTTATAGTCTTTATTTATTTTCTTCAATTAAACACATGTAAATATATACGAATAATCACAAGGAAAAACTAAGAGGAATTTGAAAAGTAAGAAAAGTAAAATAAAGAAAAGCTACCATATTGAGTCTAATTAGGTATATTTTATACGCATGTAATAGCAAATACTCCTAATCTTCTTACTAAATCCGATTTATAGTAATTTTAGGTCTTATTTGTGTATCCATGAGATTACCATACTTATTGTCTACACTTGCTTACCTAAAGTTAATAAATAAAAATATTAAAATTACTTAAAAAATTAGTGTTAATAAGTCAATAATTATATACACAAATAAAAGAAATGCAAACCTCATAAATTAATTTTATAAAATTAAGTTAGGTTTAAAATTCAATTTATAATATATAATATAATTCACTTACAAGTTCATGTATTAAATTGTCTCTTGTTAACAAGGAGGTTAAGTGTGTAAATGTATCAGATTACTTCATAAAAAAAAGTTGTATAAACCTAGCATAGTTTTGCTTTTGTTTCACATTTTCTTCTTTAAATGAATTTTGAACATTTTTATTTATAAATTGTATTAAAAACTTGTGAGAGTTGTAAGTATTTTTAGAATATGCAAATCTTTTCTTATTCTTGTTTTGGAGAATTTTATTAAATCTCTCTGTTGCACTTATAACAGGGACACTAAAAGGGATATTATTTTTATTTCATCTCTTTAATCCACTTATATTTTTTAATTTTACCTTTTATTTGTTATTTGTTCTTGTTTACCCATACATTGCATCCTTTAAAGTTTATTTGAATTTGATAGATTCAACTCATTTTTAAAATATGACAACATTTCCAAGGTATGAACACAAGAGCATCCATATTTATTTAACTATATAAAACAGACTTTGAAAATCAACTTACTGTTTAGTATATCATTTGTTAATTTTGTTACTTATATATAATAATATCTCATTCTAAATGTTGACCAGTTAGTACATTTAAATACGATATCTTATTTTAATAAAATACCATTTTAGTAATTAAATTCTGTCTTTTAAATAATTTAAAAATAACTTAAAAAGGATTTAAATATAACATACAAAATCTAAATATAAAATTAAAAACAAGTCAACATAACCTTAAGTTTATTTACACACAATTTATAATTCAACTGAACACTCTTTGCAATGTAACAGAGCAGTCATATTAAGGGTTTACTCTATCTATGTCGATATTTACTTTCACAAGTATGAAAACAAAATCACATATTGCATGTTTATACAATATTTAAATTTTTCCAAAATTATTTACTGTAAACTATATTTTTTTTAATTTTAATTAATTAATTTATTTTTACAGAAACATTTAATTTAATACTTTTTCGTTGTTATTTTTCATTCAAAATATGGCACACTTAACATGAGAGAAGAAAACAATCTCTTTGTCTTAAGTTTAAAGTTCAATAAATTATATGAACAAATAATAATAAAAATATATAAACTTTAATGATTTATTAAAATCATATAACACGTGACTCAAAAACTTTGAATATGGTATACATAAATATATTATGCTGTGTAAAAATATAAATATAGAAGTAAAATAATATGTAATATTTATTTTCAATTATCATTGTTTTATAATTATTAATATTTTGTTAATTTACAAATCAAATTGTAAAAACAAAAAAGTACTATTGAATCGCTTAAAGATAACATTAAAAATATAACTTTAAATAATTCAAATATGATGTAAGAATAACTAAAAATATTACAATTAATTCACTACAATGTTTCTTTTATATTTAAGTTATAATAAATTATTATCTGATAATAAGAATTTATATATTTTTTAGATATCATATTATTTCTTAAAATTAAGCGATATATATATATATATATATATATATATATATATATATATATATATATTTTTAAATATTTCTATTATTTTTTTTTTTTTTATTATAATATTTTTTTTTTTTATTTTATTTAACAAAAT
>Ga0099822_1004488_pt1 | contig 18171 bp, 8 predicted proteins | sample CowpeawhiteBW_FD_76839 | JGI IMG/M metagenome (GOLD analysis project Ga0099822, IMG submission 76839) | Root nodule microbial communities of legume samples collected from California USA - Cow pea white BW | ecosystem: Host-associated > Plants > Roots > Nodule | place: USA: California | collected...
AAAAAAAAAAAAAAAAAAAAAAAAAAATATATAAAAAGAGTGTATATATATATATATATATATATATATATATATATATATATATATATATATATATATATATATATAATATAAAGAGAATTATCTTTTTTGTGTACACATTTTAAAATTTCAATTTTACCATTTATAATATAATTATTTATTAAATTTTTGAAAATTGACCGTTATTTTTATATATTTTTTTTTAAATCGTCTATCTCTTTTTCTTCTTCTCTTTTTTCTTATTTATCAACAATTATTTTCTTATCTTTTTTGATATATTTCATTTTATTTTAATAAATATAATTTTATTTTACATATTAACTTAATAATATTACAATATCATCACCTGCTAATATAATATCATGCATATGTAAAAAATGCGTACACACAGGCGCTAGTATTGTATAAGAGAGATGTTACTTACAAATTTTAAAAGAGTATTTTTGTCTTTTGAAAATTATGTTATATGAATTTATAATATAATTAATTAGTAAAATTAACTATTATAGTTTTCTATGTCCAGATAAAATGAAACATCATTAATTATACTTAATTATATCTTAACTAGTGTCCTTAGGGTCCTAGTTAACATTCTCCATAAGAAAATAAAGATAAAGTTTTTATAATAATGAAACGTTTAAACACTTATATCAAGAATTAGACATTTTTATGTAAAAAATACATGTTAAATAAAAATATTAAAAAAGTAGTAAAAATATTTAAATACGAAACATAAAAAATATTTATTGTATTATTTAAATACAATTACACATAAATAATGGTAAGAAAGGAAATTATCATATGAATATGAATAAATTTGTTGACAAACTAAATAATTAAAATAAAAAATATAGAAAGTGTATAATTTATATAATTTAAACCGAGTGTTATAGCAGATATAAGAATGTGAGAGGAATATGTGTATGTGTTCATCTCCATTCCAATAAAAAAAAATTAAGTATTATCTATATTTGTATCTATACTTGCTCAACGGAAATAATAATAATAAAATAATAGTATTTTATAATTTCATGTATAAACATGTAAGTCAACCATTATATTAGAAACATATGTACAATCCAAAATAAAATCAACTAATCAATTAATAATATAATCTATTATTTCAAATGTAAATATCTTACTATTTAAGTTTGGCATTAGTACGCACCACTAATTATGGTTTTATTTATTAACAAAACATACTAATAACATACATATTGTCGATGAAAGTTCAGAAGAATAAATTATGTAATACTAAGTCAAACCTTTTTAATAATTTGAATATTTAAATTGAGAATAAATAATATTATAAATGTTAAACAAAAATGTCTAAATAATAATAAGTAAATATATTGTTTAAGTATAGTTAAATGAAAAACGAAAAACAAAGTAGAAAGTTGTGACCGTACAAAGCAAAAAAAGTTAGTGCAGCAGAGGGCGGAGTTTGTGGGAGAACGCCGTAGTACTTTTCCGTATGCTCTCTCTCTCCTCTTCCATCACATCTCATGCATTTTCACAACACATTATTATATTCTCTTTTCTTTTTCTTATCACATCAATTTCTATAAAATTTATTTATTGCTTGTGCGCAAACCAAGAAGAACAGTTACTATTTATATACGAAAACAATTTAAAAGTTAAAAAAATAGTTTTACCGGTCAAGTCTTCTGAGTCACTTCACATGGGTGTGATGCAGATTAGTTACTAACCACTCACATGAAGATTGGGACACTACACCCGTGATTTCTTCAACCGCTCTTCTCTCCACATTCACTTTTCTCTTCCTTAAACCTTACTTTTTTTCCTTTTCTTTTTTTTTTTTTTTATCGCATCGCAGCTTACGGATCCCTTGCCGCAAATCACTCTTCTTACTCTCTCAACACTTACCAATCATAACCATTAAAATATTCTTTACCTACCGTTTTCAACCGCTCAACGCACTTCTCCCATAGCTGTTAAAATGGATTGGTCGTCCTGGTTCAACTCGATTTATTACGAATTGATTATTTAATGGGTCAAATTTAATTCGATTTATTTATTAACGAGTTAGAAATTTAAATTCGGTTTATTTCATTACGGGTTGGTGAGTTAAATGAATTGGCTCACTAGCACACTTAATTAAAAAAATTATTAATTTTTTTAAGTCATAAATTATATTTTAGATTAAAATTTAAATAAACTTGAATACAATTAATTAAAAAAATTTAATTTTTTTCTTAAGTCAGAAATTATATTTTAGATTAAAATTTAAATAAACTTGAATACAATCTCAATATAATCCAAAATGATGTTGGTCCACGGATTCTAATCCACTTTGACGGCTTTAACTTCTCTTATTTCTTCCAATCCCATCTATCACTTCCTATTTTATTATTTAAAATTTATATCTACATATTCTTTAGGTTGGATTACTTGATTTTTATAATTACATTCATTTTGACTCAATATATATTTATCAACTTTATATATCACTTGAGTTATAAATGGTATAAAAGTCGATGGTTCAAAATGATTAACACATAACTATAATGAAAGTGGATGTGATACGTCGTAGGAGAAATATATACATATAAAAAAAAAATCACCTTAAGGACTGGATAATGAATTTCTCTACATCAGAATCCTACACCCGAATTCCAAATTCCAAATTCAAAAGTTAACTTTATTTATTCTCTAGGTACGATGAATAATCTCTCAAATCACATGCCTAACATCTTCTTACATGTCCAATCCGTATATGAAAACATTTTCATTAGGTAAACTCAACAACTCAGCCATTACTTATGAGAATTGTCTAACCAGATTTGTTAGTCATTAATAAACAAAACTAGTAGGTAAAAACGTACTTAACAATGCTTCAGGATTACAAGGACCACGTTCTTTTTATTAACAAAGAATTTATATCTACCAAGTTTTGACAAAGTATAAATAGAACTAAATTTATGCGGATAACAATAACTTGATTTATGAATATTCAAAATTAAGTACAACTCAAGTACATATTCAATACACAAGTACATTTTTTTTTAAATGTGTAGAAATTTCTTTTCTCTACAGATTTTGCCAAACTCACCTCCTTTTTTACAACATTTTGAGAACATCATGTCAACGTGGCACAGGATTCTGTGTTTAAAGTTACTATTAATTATTGACAATGACTCTGTTATCACATGCTATGAATTAAACTTGTTTTGCACACATAAGAAAGCTATGATTTAGAAATGTTATCATTTTTTTAATATATATATAAAAAAGTGTGAAGCCATGCAGAAGCAACGGTGGTAGTTTTCTGCAGAAGGAGCAGTGAGGTTGCAGAAATCAGAGGTTTGTGTCGGGTAAAAAATGGAATCACGCTCACCAAGTACAGATTCGTGAGATCAAAGTGTCAGCAAGTAGAACCGTCGACCCACACTTTTGTCGGCACGTGCAGGGCACGAGCGTCGGAGGAGTGTGCTGTTTCCAACAGACGCCTCTGTGCGCGTGATGCTTGCTCAGATAATTTAGCCTAGAACGCCGGGACGTGACCTTGGCAGTTTTTACAGTTTGGTCCGCATCACGATACTAGTTATGATCCCACGGAAGGGAAGAGGAAATAATAATAAAAAATTGGAAGAAAGAAGAAAAAGGAAAAATAGTAAAAATAAAAAAAGTTTTATTTTATTTGTTGGGTCTACAGAAAGTAAGTAATAATAAAATAATATTTCAAGAAAGACTATTGAAATTCAATTTTGAAATAAAAATAAAAGAGGATAAATTGAGAGAGATGAGGGATAAAAATATTAAATATATAATAAAGTGATTATAGTTGAAATGATTGAGAATAACTTTGTATTGTAATTTGAAATAAAAACAAGAGAGGATAAATTGAGAGTACGATACTTCAAGTTTTGTACTGTAATTTGTAATGTAAAGTGGATACATTAATAGTGTAAATATATTTCATGGAAACTAGTTTTCACAGTTTTGTTCATGGTGATATTTCAAAAAACAATAGTTCTGTGAAAGACAATTTCTTTTAAAAAATAAATAAAGTGATAGTAGATACGAAGACAACTTAACCCTCTCTTTGTCCATTCATTAGTAACGGGCCTATGATAGGCTCGAAAAGACGAAAATAGTGGGCTCGGACTGCCTTGTAATCTTAGGCCCGAGATTGAGTTTCGCTATCCCTCTAAGCTCAGTTTTTTTTTTTTTTTATTTATTAAATGCATTTAAAAGTTAGGTTCCTGCACCCATCAATTTTATAAATGGCTAAGTCTTCCGGATTATTAATTCCGGAACAGACTTTTCAAAATAGGATTCTCTGAATTTCTGGTATAAAACTTTTCAGAATAAAATTTTCAAAAAGCAAGATTTTCAAAATATAATTTCCGCAATGCATCAAATATATTCTAGAACATGTGTTTTTGGAAACAACATTTTGGAATACATTCAATATCTTCCGGAATGAATTTTTTAGAATACTCCTACATGTGTCTTAAAAGAACTTTCGGAAATACATAAAATATTTTCCAAAAAAAAAAACTTTCCAAAATTAGTTATTTTAGTATTTTTCTCTTTTTCTTTTACTGACAGCAGCGACATTGGTGACGGTGGCAGCTGCAATGACAATGACAGTGGTGGTGTAAATATATTTCATGGAAACTAGTTTTCACAGTTTTTTTCTTGGTGTTGTTTCAAAAAGGAATAGTTTTGTAAAAACATTTTCTTTTTAAAAAAGTGACAGGAGATGTGAAGACAACTAAACCTTTTCTTTGTCCACCCAATAATTTTAGAAACGGGCCTCTGATAGCCCAGTAAGGACGAAAATAGTGGGCTTCGATGGCCTTGCAATCAGGTCCAAGATTGAGTTTCGGTATCCCTCCAAGCTTACCTGTTTTTTTTAAATGCATTTAAAACTTACTCCAGTAATTATACTTCGCAAAGGCTTTTTTTATTTTTTATTTTTTTACCTTTCACATGCATGATTTGTTCCAACTTTTTTCATGGTGTGTGAACAAATCTAAATCCTCCACGTAATATATTTATCGTAATATATTTAGCACAGAATCTATAATTCACAATTATCTTTTATTTTTAGGAAGAAGGAGTCATTCACAAAATACTTTATAAGAACTACTCCACGTCCAACAAAAATCCAAACATAATTTCAGGAACAGAGTGCAGAAGGAGTAACAAACAAACGGTGGCAAAGAAAAGAAGGTGGTGGCGCCCACCAGAAAGCGCGAACAAACACGTCCTTTGTCTGAATTGAAAAGGTGTCGAATATGCATTCAGAGAGAATGTGTTGTATTCAAGAAATGATGATGATGATGACGATGAAGAAGCATGTTGATATTTCAATTCAACAATGCCCATAGTATCCCTCACTCTCACTAGTACTCATAATCACGTTCCACATCTTTGAAACTCCTGCACCGCACCTGTTTGATCAACGATTCACTCCAATGAAGTGCTTCTCTTTGCCCTCACTCTCTGTTCCCACTCTCGCCATCCTCCCTCAATGCGCTGTCACGGTTAGAGTTTCTCTCGCCAACAGGTTCTCCCAATTGCATGAGAGCGATTCCGTTATTCGCTCGGTGGCGAAGACTCGCGCCGCTCGGAATGGCGGCGCTTTCGACACCGAAACCGCGGTGGTGGAAAAACCGCAATTGGAGAGTCTCTTTCAAGTTTCCACTGGCTACCCTTCCCCCTTCGGTGCCACCGTTAGAGACGGTGGAGTCAATTTCGCCATTTACTCTCTCAATGCACTCTCCGCCACTCTCTGTTTGTTTACTCTCTCCGATTTTCAGAATGTGAGTCACTCCTCTCTCCGTCTCCCGATCCCCTAGAATGAGTTTAATAATCCAATTGTGTATGTGGATTCACGTTCGATGCTCTATAATCACTTTAAAATGTTTGCATGTTTTGTTTGACGTCCACGAAACGTTTCTAGGTCTCAACCTGAAGCAATTTAAGTAACAAAAGTACTCTTAACTTGCTTCGGGAATAAGAACATTCATTCATTATAACAATAATTAAAAATATTCCAAATCAAGTTTCCGAAGGATCATCCAAATACATATTAAAACTTCTGAAAACTTAATTCGGTGGGAGTTTGTGGTTGTTGACCATTTGGGTTTATTTGTTGCAGAATCGAGTGACGGAGTCTATTCCTCTTGATCCGTTGGTAAATAAGACTGGAGGTGTTTGGCATGTTTTCCTGAAAGGAGATTTTAGTGACATGCTTTATGGATACAAATTTGATGGCAAGTTTTCTCCTCTGGAGGGGCATTACTATGACTCTTCTCGTATACTGTTGGACCCTTATGCAAAAGTTAGTACCTGTGCAGTTTGCCTCTTCTTGTTTTTGATTATTTTGTACAAATTGAAGAGTGGCGCAACAAAACTCCATCTATTGATGATCTTTTGTGTTTTCTTTAGTTATTGGAGTGGACCCTAATCATATATATTACTCATTTGTCTAGGCAGTTATAAGCAGAGGGGAGTTTGGGGCTTTAGGGCCTAATGGTAACTGCTGGCCCCAGATGGCTGGCATGGTACCTTCTGATCATGATGAGGTGCTTTATTTGTTTTAATGGTTTTTAGTTTTTACTGTAACTTTTTAAACATTATGTTTCACTTGTGCAACTTGTTTAGTTTGATTGGGAAGGAGATTTGCCTCTGAAGTATCCACAAAAGGATCTTGTAGTATACGAGATGCATGTGCGAGGGTTCACAAAGCATGAGTCGAGCAACACCAAGTTCCCTGGTACATATCTTGGTGTGGTGGAGAAGCTTGACCACTTAAAGGTGAAGTTTCTGATAATTTTTTAGGATAATTTGGAGAGTTCCTTGTGAAGTTTTATTATGTAAAAGTAGTCCAGTATTTTTTTTTATGAAGTTTTTGTTGAATCTAATAGATTGTGCATTTCTGAAATAATGGTAATGAACTCCTCAACAGTATAAGGAAAGAATTGTGTCTTTATTTAGGAAATAGAGGTACTTTTTCAGCGAGATAACACAATGCATGATTTTAAAGGCACTTGAATTGAACTCAGGGTCAGGGTTATACTTTGGGTTGAGTCATACTTTCATCTAGGTTCATCAGCCATACTATTCTCCCATGCTGTTGAATCTACAATATATATTTTTTTTCATGAACTTGGGGTTTTACTTTATGTGTTTTTCCTCTATATTGCGCTACTGGACAAAAGCAGATATGAATATATAAAATGTTTTCTAATCCATATGAAACTGTTTTCATGTGGTTTTATTTGTTTTGCAGGAACTTGGAGTCAATTGTCTTGAACTAATGCCATGTCATGAATTCAATGAGCTGGAATACTCCAGTTACAATTCTGTACAAGGGGACTACAGGTAAGGGAGTTATTTTGTTCATGGAATACTTCTATTATGATTGACTTCAGGTTATATTGGAATCGAAGTCATCTTATATTACAATTCGTTTTTTGACTTCTCTTAGAGTTTATCTTAATTATATCCCTTTGTTGTAGGGTCAATTTTTGGGGCTATTCAACCGTCAATTTCTTCTCTCCAATGATCAGATACTCATCTGCTGGCATAAGAAATTGTGGCCGTGATGGGATTAATGAAATTAAATTACTAATCAAAGAGGCACACAAACGAGGAATAGAGGTCACCAAAAATATATATGATTCCATTTCATTCACTGTTTTCTGCTTCTTTTTTATTTTTAAATGAAATTATGTTTTCATTGCTATTTTACTGCTTCAGGTTATCATGGATGTTGTTTTCAATCATACAGCTGAAGGGAATGAGAATGGTCCCATTATTTCTTTCAGAGGTGTGGACAACAGTATCTATTACATGGTAGCACCCAAGGTGAGTTCAATAGTTTTGCTCCCTGTTTCCGCTTGTAAGTTGGGGTTAAGACTGAATTTCTTTAACAGAACTCTCCTTGGATAAACAAAACAGAAATATAGTGTGGAAAATGAGATAATTGCCAAATTACAGGGAAAATTCCCTTAGTCAGTCAAAAGACTACTGGATCATCTGAAATCCTCAAATTCTTTCTACCGTGCCATTCTATTCCGCCTCCTTTAGTCCTCCTTAATTATTAGCAGAATTCCTGTTCTACACCTCTCATGCCACCTGTCCTTTCTGTTATTTTCCTCTCTCTCTCTACAAACTACTTTTTCTTCCAGCTGCTGTCCTCTCTCATATACTCACTGGCCTTGATTGTCAGCCCTAACTCCTTGACTCTCTTGGCCTGAATTAACTGTTCCTTCCCCCTTTTTCCTTCTCGTGTTTACTATAAATGGCCCATAAGTTAGAAATTTTCAAGCTTTGTAATAACTCAAAACATTCTCCATCCAGTAGGAAAAGACTTTTGTTGTTGTTGGAAGAGGAAGAACTCAAATATTACACTACAAGGTAGTATATTTATAAGAAGGGGATTCTTGGTACAATTATTTCTAATTTTTTAATTACTAACTGACAAATAAAATTCAAATTTTGTTTAAGGTCTGCGTCTTTACTTCTTAAGGATAGTAATTAATTTTGCAGATTAGGTTTTTGTAGCTCTATGAATAATTTCAAATTATTTTAATTTATTCTTGTGAGCTTTTGTTTCTTCTAATTCTAATTATGTATCACGGATAATGTAAACTAGATTACTAGATATACTTTTATGAATTTTCAGGGGGAGTTCTATAACTATTCTGGATGTGGAAACACATTCAATTGCAGTCATCCAGTTGTACGACAATTTATAGTGGACTGCTTAAGGTATGATTACAATAAATATGAAATATATTTCTCGTGGATTTTGTTTATAAACATGTCAAAACTCTTTCTGTTATTATTATATGTCCCAATTCTTGATTTGAAGACAAATATTTATAATCAGATATTTAAAAGATTGTTGACTTTTTTGCTTGTGGGCATTTACATGCTTGGCATAGGTGTACAATTACATGCATGCTTTATATCATAAATTTCAGATGTAGAGGGGTGTGTGTGTGAGAGAGAGACTATTCCTTAAAGCGTCAGAGAACATATAAAATTTAGATCCTAGATTAGTGATTAATTTTCGAGTCTGCTGTCATACAACTAGCATTTCACTTCCTATGTAATTTACCTTAATGCCATATCTTTTACCCTTATACAGTGCATGATGCTATGCTCTTTCAGTTTACTACTACAGTCTGGTCAGATTTGTTTCAGTTGTTATTTACTTGGGCTTATTACAAGTTGCTAATAGAATATTTTACTAATTTTCTCTTGTGCAACAGATATTGGGTTACAGAAATGCACGTGGATGGTTTTCGCTTTGATCTTGCTTCTATTATGACCAGGAGTAGTAGGTAATACATAGTGCATTGTTTCTAAAAGATTTCTGTAGACTGATAGATCTTACTGTTCTTATTACCTCTCATTGCTTATTACCAGTCTCTGGGATGCAACTAATGTGTTTGGTGCTCCAATAGAAGGTGAATTGTTGACAACTGGAACCCCTCTAGGCAGTCCACCATTAATTGACTTGATCAGTAACGATCCTATACTTCGTGGAGTGAAGGTTTTCCAACTTAATTCTTTACAATCAATTGTGTACCTTTGTTTGTCATCAATTTGTGGAGATACACTGTATCCCAATTCCGTGCTTTCTAAATTAACTTTTGAAGTGTATCAAAGTAAAATCTGAATTGAAGGAATCCTTTTTAACGTAGTTTCCAAGAAATAAACAGATTTCACCAAAATGATAGTATGGGCCCTGTTGGATTGGAAATTAGGATTTTCTGTAAGTTATCTGGGATTGTACAAATAAACCTCTCTAGATATTGTTGAGCAAGATGATGGTCATCCAAAAAAACCCAACAACCTTCCTTCAATGCTTCTTTAAGCCCAGAACCTTTTCCCCAAACAATGATTAAACTAGTTTTCCTTACACCTAGACTACCTTCTAGTGGAACATGCTTTCGAAGTTGCATAGTCTGTAAAACTCTCAGCGCATCCTACAAGTAGTTGGCGCCAAGAAATCAAATCCACCATCCTCAACAAACCTATTGTTTAAAAGGTTTTTAATTAAAAGTGGTGTCATAATGTCTTATATAGGTTTGCTCGTGGTTCATTGGTATCAAACCCCCTCAATATATCCCTTTTGAAAAATTTCAACACTAAGTACGTATTCTAATATACTTAACCTTTAGAACTAGTATCACAAGTGAAAGTCCGCTGATTTAAATAGACAAATATATTGATTGAGTAATTTCAAAGGAGATGGCTAAACTGGTCACAAAGATTTAGGTGATTGAGTGTTATTTTTTTGCAATAGGTGCTCACTGTTGATCCTTATTATCTTATGTCACTTTTGAATTAGAATATTTACAGGTTAAAGACAGCCTTTTAAAGTAGTGTTTCCTTCTAGGTGCCATTTACTGTCTTGTTGCCTCACCTCATCTATATTGAGTGTGTAGCACGATTCGTTGGACTTGGTCATGCTTCAGCATTTTGTTGGTCATTGTAATCATTGTTATCTGTTTTATAGATTAGTTTTTCAATCATTTGGAAGCAGTTAGCTAACATGCCAAGTTTCTTAATTTCTTCTTGTATATAGCTTATAGCTGAAGCTTGGGATGCTGGAGGCCTCTACCAAGTTGGCACCTTCCCTCACTGGGGTATTTGGTCAGAATGGAACGGGAAGGTTAGTACAAAAGTAACTGTTGGATTCATAACCCTGTTATTTTGCTGTAACAAAAGCATGTAGTAGCACATCTTGAACTTGATAACAAAAGACACAAAGGTCATAACTGCATCTGTTCTATTGCATCATATCATATGCATCCTGTAGCCTATTTAAATGAAACTGCAAGAATAATTGCATGAGGTTTCATTTTTACTGAAAATAACCTGGTTTTAAGTTATATGAACTTGTCAACTGAAATGCAATTAAACTTTGTATGTAATTTATATTCTGTTTTCAGTATTTCTCCGCAATTTTAATTTATGACAGATATGCTATACAATAGTGGATTACTGTAAACCACACAAAACTGTCATGGCTTTTCCAAATGTTCAATCTTGAATAAAATGTTGGACTATGAACTTGGCACAAAAGTGGTCAATTATTTGTTATGATTAATTTACAATGAATTCTCTTCTTCTCCAGACCAGTCTGCAATATTTTATAATTATCAGTAGTATGGAATTACCTATGCATGCATTTAATGAGAATTTCATTGATTTCCTCGACACAAGCTAAAATGTTGAGAATTTAACCAAAATATATGGACTGTTTACCTTTAGCCAAATGCATTCACCCATCTACAAGCTCCTCTGCCGCCAGCCGCTCCCCTTCCCCTCCCCATTGTTAGTTCTTTGCTTTCCATCTATGTCTCTTTAATCAATATGGTCACATATGTTCTTAGTAATGCATGATCCACAAATTGTAAATTATATAGTGTACTTGTGGTGAGGTGTATGAGTTATCAACTATCTATTGTTTTGCAGTATAGAGACACGGTGCGCCAGTTTATCAAGGGTACAGATGGCTTTGCTGGAGCATTTGCTGAATGCCTTTGTGGGAGTCCTAATTTATATCAGGTTTATTTGACGTCTCATATCATCATATAATAATAATTTACTTTGTATATAAAGTCCCACATATACTCTTACAATTGTGATAATTATTATTGATTTATTGTCACAGTGATTATTGCTTTAATGGGTCTTTTTTTTGTTTTATTTTCCCACTTTGTACAGTAAACATCTTGTTTGGCTGTTCGGATTTGCTTGATATATATTAGTTTTAATTTCAGCTAAATTTGTATCTTTAGCTCTTTTTTTTGCCATCTTCTTTTCTTGTACTTTCTTCTTTCTTGTAATGGACATTACATTACTTGTGTCTTTGGTCCAGGGAGGAGGAAGAAAACCATGGAATAGTATTAACTTTATATGTGCACACGACGGGTTCACGCTAGCTGATTTGGTGACCTATAACAGCAAGCATAATTTGTCAAATGGGGAAGACAATAATGATGGAGAAAATCATAATAATAGCTGGAACTGTGGACAGGTAATGCTTAGAAACCTGCTTCAGAGTCGCATTTAAAGTGATTTTCTTTTACTTCTCCTTCCATGGAATGCTGTTACTTCATCTCAAGATTTTTTAAGCAACATGAATGCCATTAATATTTCAATATTCATGGCAAGATCTAAAGCTCAATACTTCAGCAGTTAGGAAATGAACATAGTAGATTTATGTAGATAAATTTTAATATGTTGGTCAAAATTGTTCACAGAAAATGAATAAAGAGGATACATGGGGCTAATATAATCTTTCTTTTGTTGTAAGTCACGACGGAGACAAACTTGTCCAGTGTGCTCCCGTCATTCGGAACATTGCTTAGAATCTTTCTCCAAATTTTTTCTTGGTTCTTTGGATCCGTATTTTTTCTTTTAGTGGGGGCAAAGTAATAATTTAGAATGTTAATTTTTCTTGGTTATGCTCAAAGTATTAGATTATTTATATAAAGTTACATGACATACCTTTGTATTAAATGTTAATTCCATTTTTATAACTAATGTAGGAGGGGGAATTTGTCAGTCCCTTAGTGAAGAAATTGAGGAAGCGACAAATGCGGAATTTTTTTCTCTCTCTCATGGTTTCCCAGGTAAGACCCAATTAAAAGAATAGTTCCTTATCAAATTTGTTTGGACTGAAAGAACTTCTTTGTGTTGCGTGTCAGTTAATAATAAGTTTTGCTTTATGCATCTCTCTATGGTGTGGAAGCACATATAAAGACTCGTTTAAGGTGTACAATAAAGTATTGTTTGCTACTTCAATAACTGGGGAATGTGGTCATTAGTTGGATTTTAAGTATAATATGACTTTGTAATGCACAGATGGAGAAACAGTTAAAATGTGAAATTACTGTAGTTTAATGCTGTTGGCTTTTTACATTGATCAAATTATTCTTTATTTATATAAATGTTAGCAGCACAAATTCTGCTTACTGACTTTCAGTTTATCTTATCAGGGAGTTCCAATGATATATATGGGCGATGAATATGGACACACAAAAGGGGGAAACAATAATACCTATTGTCATGACAATTATGTGATCCTCTTGTCCACTTAAATTTTCGATGCATACCCCACCACATTTTTAATTCTATTGATTTCAACCTTTTTGCAGCTTAATTACTTCCAATGGGACAAAAAGGAAGAATCCTCGTCAGACTTCTTCAGATTTTGTTGCCTTGTGACTAAGTTCCGCCAGTAAGTACTTCTTCAGTTTAATTGTTTTCTCGTTAGACTTTTGCTTTTTTATCATATTCCAACCTTATAATCTGCAGGGAATGTGAATCTCTGGGCTTAGATGACTTCCCAACATCAGAGAGGCTGCAGTGGCATGGTCGTTTTCCTGGAAGGCCTGACTGGTCCGATACTAGCCGTTTTGTGGCTTTTACCATGGTAAGATAATTTTGTTGGCCATATTGCCGTGCATAAGAATTGTAAATGGTAAAGACTGCAAGAATCAAATCTTGGGATCTATTTCTTTTAACCTGGCCTGAAAATGTGGAATTTGGACGTATTTCCAATAACTAAACCTTGAGTCTATGAGTTGAAGTCGACCAGAGAAACTCAGCATCTGGCAATGGCAGTATGTGCTTGCCTAGCTAGGTTGAGGAATAATCAACATGGTGCTTCTATCTTAAGGACAAAGAATCTATGGTTAGCAGCTATGTTGCTCGGATATGAATACACGGACACAAAGATAAGATTAAATTGAAAAAGTATGAGATACAGAACACGATGTGTATATAATATCAATTTTAAACTGTCAACTAATATATTGTCAATTAACATAAAAACTATCTAATTTCCAAAAAGTGAAAATTATTGATCATATAAGAATTGTTCCTTATTTTAATCATCATAATAGAAATTTATGTAATAAGTTTACAAATTTATGAGTTTTTTACAAAATCATTAGATTTGTGGTTATTAATTTTGTGTTGTATTCATGTTAAAATCATATCAAAGATAAAAAAATATCTTTCAAATCGAATATAGTTTCGGACACGGGACACATTTGGCGTGTTCGAGCTTCATAGGTTAGCAGTCTCCTCTAGACATTAAGATTGGCTGGCAGAACAAATGTAGCAAGTTGAGTACGAACTCCTGTTATGATTGTTTGCTACATCTCTGGTTACCATTTGAACACGTGAAGAATAATTTACTCTTAGCCCCAAATTTTATTTTGAAGGGCCAAATAATCGAACATTATATATTGGCACATGGTATAAACTATAGGCTGAGCTGCTCCAGGACTTAAACCAATACCCGCTCTTTCAAAGCTGTCAATGACATGCTCAGATTAGCATCAGTGGAACTTTTAATCTCAGTTTTTTCATTTACTAGTAATTATCTTAGCGAGAATGTTAAATCCTAAACGTTCTATTATTGGATACTCCATAAATAACTAACACCCTTATTTGGCATGAACTTGAATACAGGTAGACTCGGTGAAGGGAGAAATCTACGTTGCTTTCAATACGAGTCATTTACCTTTCACAATTACATTACCAGAGCGTCCTGGGTACAGATGGGAACCTCTTGTAGATACCAGCAAGCCTGTGCCATATGATTTCCTCACCCCTGACCTTCCTGGAAGAGAAATTGCTATACAACAGTACGCTCACTTTCTGGACGCCAATATGTATCCCATGCTTAGTTATTCGTCCGTTATCCTCTTGCGCACTCCAGATCAAAATGCGTAGCTTCGAGAATCGTGTTTCCTTGTTATTATCAGTTTTTTTTAATGTTTCTCTTTCTAGTATTAACCATAAAAGAAATCGTTCGATCGGTAAATAAGGAATAAAAAATGTATCCAAAATTTTCTTTAGTTTACATAGGAAAGGAAACAATAAGGAGTTAGTGATGTAATTATACGATGATGGAAAAGTGGATAAGTTGTATTGGCGCAATATATTTGAGCGAGTTTGCTCCACGTTTTTGTAACGCCTTTCATCCAGTGAGGGAGCAGAGAAAGGAGCACTTGAAGGTCAAAAATTGACCTTGTGAAGGTATGAACCTGAGCACCTTCACCCTCTAAGCTTTCCATTTTTCTTGAATATTGAATTCACTCTAAAGAACATAGCCCTCTATGACATCTATAGCCACTCTGCCTTCTGGCTACTAAGCGCCCAAAACGTAAAGGTATGTCCTTGACCCCTTTTTTTATTGTTAATTGTCTTTTTAATCTCTAATACGAATACACGCAATATATGTGCCTAAGATCTCCATTATCAGTAGTATGGAATTACCTAATGCGTACTAGAAAAGGAATTGGTGTCTGCTTTGATGAAGAAAAGAAAGAATGGCCATTTAAATTTGTTTGACAAGTGTTATCAAAGCATATTTTGCTATATTTTTTTCTTGACCAAAATTTGTTAAAAGTTGCAAAATCATGAATGTGGACGTCACTTAAATTTATAATTTATATAATTACTTTAATCAATTATAGTAAAATTTTAGAACAACACATTTACTAACAAGTCGTGTCGTATCATGAGGTTGTTCTATACGAAAATGACACCACCCATATTCAGCAAAAATAATGTTATCATCTTTTCCTTTTTTTTCTCAACCAAGGTAAACCTTTTGTTAACGTCTCTTATTAATCTAATATCAATGAAGTGTGTACAATGGAAAATTCAATAAGAAAAATATACATGATATTCTGTTCAAGAACCTTAAAAAAATGTGTTGTTTTTAAAAATAAGTAAATACAATTTTTATTTTAAAAAAAAAACTCCTTTTAGTTTAATTCGTTTTACTTTGAAATCACTGATATATTTTATAAATAGGCAATCGAGATCAAAGTAAAATATAAAAATTATTTAGGGATATATAACGTGACAGCAAGAATAAATCATCTTGGGAACTGATTCAGTTGTAAAATTTAATGAAAGACTTAAAATAAAACACTTTATTCATCAAATATCTAGAATTTTAGTGGAAATATCTTTTAAAAACAATTCTCACGTACTAAAATCATTTAATTATCACATTATTTTTTTAAGATTCTCACTCATCAATAAAGTAATAATTATACAGTTAAGATGGTGATGAGTTGTTTAAGAAACAAGATAATTGGTATATGTTTAAAATCTGTTTTTATTCTTTAAATATTTAATAATTTGGAGAGATTGTAAAAAAAATTAAAGATAAATATTTCAATTGAAATTATCATTTTCAATTTAACTATTATTTAACGTTTTTATCTAACACGAGAAAAGAAAAGGATATAAAATTAAGAAGGATTGTAACACGTGTGTTAGGAAGTAGTGGGTTTGGGAATGTAATGGTAAACACTGGAGAATTCCAGAAAAATCTAGACCCCACTCCATAAATACTACTCCCTCCAATCTTCGCCAACAACTACTCAACATACCCAAATTCTCCACCACCTCACGCGATCATCTTCGTCGCTCATTCCACTCGTTGGTTCGATTCGATTCCTTAGTTTCACATCTCCATGGAGCTACACAGATTGTTGAAAAGGAAAGGATGCGTCGATGAAGTTAACGACGATTTCCCTCTCTCTTCTCCCGCCACCAAGATTCGCCGTCTCGTGAGTGCTTCCTCTCTTAATTTCTTCGCTACTTACAACTAACCTAATTGTTTTTATACTAATCGATTCCGTTTGCACCGTCTCAGGATGCCGAGTTGCCGCCAATTGTGGAAGAAGAGGAACCAATACCGTCGCCGTCGCCGTCACCTTCACCGTGTCCGTCACCGTCTTCTAACGATGAGAGAGCTCTCGTGCTTTTCAAACCTCTTGCTCATTCCCCTTCCTCTTTCTCATTCACCGTCGATTCTGACCTTATCAATGAAATTACAAACAGTAAGTGTTTTCTTCCGTTGATTTAATTTGATAAAATGTGTTTTAGGTTTTTCGATTCTCAATTAAAACTCCTCTAAACTCCTATATTTTGATAATAATGAGTTTAGTGTTCGCAATATTATAATAGATGATTTTCGTCCTCTTTATGATACTTGGGATGCTAGATTAAGAGGCGAAGTTCATTCATTATGAGTAATACGTGAATCCTTCTAGCCGGTAGTTATTGAATTCATTTTTCTTTCATACTGCTGTCCTTTAATCGGAATTGTATGAAATTTTGGTCTAATTGCATCCTCAGCTAGAATTAAGTGCATGAACGATCGCGACCCAATTTCTTAGGATGGAGGCACATGAATATCTAAAATTTTATCGTTTTGAAAATGTGGAGACTAAGACTCACGTTGACCGGAAATTGAGGATGTCAAACCTAAAACTTAATTTTTTTTTCATCTTATTTACTAGTGTTCTTCATTGAAATGGCATCAATTCTAATTGATAAATGATCAAATTATTGCTATTATTATTGCAGATCAATTTCTCTTGTCCAAACAGAGTGATGGTGTTGTGACAGGGTTACAATCACGTGAGAAGAGTAATGATGAATTGGCTCTCGTGCCTTGGGTACCTTCTTCTTCTTACCAGTTCTCCGATGTTCATGATATTGACGACGACTCAAATATTGAGTTGATGGAAGCTGATGAAACGGAAGAAGGTGGGGGTTCTATGATGATGGATATTGAACAAGAAGGTGACACTGATAGTGACCCTAAAACTTACACATCAAGCATTCACTACCCAACAGCGCACTCTGGAATAACAGAGGGATTCCAGCAACACTGCTTGTTGCCTCAGCTTCCTCACAACACCTCAACTCCCATCTCTTGGACCCGCTGAGATTTGTTTGTTACATCTACCACTTACTATCTTCTTTTATGTTTAAGCAAGTTTTTCCCGTATTTAGGATAAGGGTTAGTAGACTAGACTGAACCCCTTAGTTACAGTTTTCGTTAGTTATAGTTTTCTTTTGCGCTATGGGAATCTCTCGCTTCTTGTGCAAGTGGCCATGCAAGTGTCACTAAGAAAAGAAAATGAATGTGTATATATTTTTTTGTCGCCATCTATGTATTGATTTTCATTTTAATTCGCACTGCTGCAAAGGGATGAACTGAAGTGTGTAAACTGTAAACCACGAGATCGATGATGAAATAACGACGACTGCCAATCAACAAGTCATTATATCCAGACATAATGATACCCGTTGAGATTTTAAATC
>Ga0099822_1004490_pt1 | contig 18169 bp, 7 predicted proteins | sample CowpeawhiteBW_FD_76839 | JGI IMG/M metagenome (GOLD analysis project Ga0099822, IMG submission 76839) | Root nodule microbial communities of legume samples collected from California USA - Cow pea white BW | ecosystem: Host-associated > Plants > Roots > Nodule | place: USA: California | collected...
ATATATATATATATATATATATATATATATAAAATCGAAAAAAGGTGAAAGGAGAACACAGATTTTAAACTTGAGGTTGTGAGTGAGAGTTGCAGTGCTTAGGTTAGGAGGGAGCAGCATAGAGATGTGTTGGGTCACCACCTGGAAATAACTGGCAAAATCTAGTGCCAACAGTAGTGGGCCATGCCATCTAAATCCAAGGGACAATTTCGTCATTATTCTAAATACCACTATCACACTTCTGACACCTCACTTCTGCTAAACCCCACACTCAATCTCAATTACCATTACCACTTTGGTCTTGTTGACCATCTTCTTATCATATCCAACAAACAACTAATAATAATATTAAATGTTTTTTAACTCATCTTATAATGTTTTTTTATTTTCATGCCATAAACACAATTATTCTCTCATTATAAGAGGGATTAGTACAAGACAAAGACTAGAGTTTCAAAACACAACCAAGAAAGACACCGTTCTCTGACAAAAACCAAACCAAAACCATCTTCTGTGGAGTGGAATGGATTTTATTCTCTCTCTCTTTCTCTCCTCTTTTTTCTCACAAGTCACCACTCACTCACTCTTCTCTGCTATGCTTTTTCTTTTTGTTTTTTGCATTATTTTTTAATCTCTCTAGGCTCTACCACTGCTACAACTCTTTTAAACAGCCAAACAATGCTTCTTCACCGTGACCGTACTCAAAACCATCAAGTGCAAATTGCCAAACACTAGAAAGAACCCTGTCTTCTCTCTCTTTCTCGAGCCCCTACCTTCTTTACCCTCTCTCTCTCTCCTCTACAAGTGTGCAGTAATTTTTTTCTTCAAGAACATTTATTTAGTCATTTACTACTAATGGTAAGTTAATTACTCTATCTACTTCTTCCATTAAGGTGCTAACAATGAGTTAATATCTTATAATCTCCGTGTGTTCTTGTTGTAGCAGGCTACTTAGGTAGTGTGTCCGAGGGAATGGAAAACTTTGCTGCGTTGTTTTGTTTGTAAAGTTCTGCGTGGAAAAAACATCTACTGCGTTTTTGTCTCAGAAAGAGGAATGGTTTTACTCCAAAACTTAGGAAAAAGGCTATTTTTTGAAAACTTGTTTCTTTTAAAACCCAGTTGAAAGTTGGTTCTCTCTACCTGGGAAAGCTCCCTCCTTTTTTGTCAGAGAAAGGAACAAGCAAGTAAGAGTCTTTCTTTCTCACTAAAACCATTCAACCCTTGTTTTAAGATAAGGAACACTTGCACCACTACACTACACTACACAATAATGGGATGTGTTGCTTCCAAACTAGAGGAAGAAGAAGAAGTTGTGTCCATTTGTAGAGAGAGAAAACGGCTGTTGAAGCTCGCTGTGGAGAAAAGATATGCACTTGCTGTGGCTCATTGTAAGTATTTTCATTCTCTCAATGCAGTAGCTGCGGCCATTAAGCTCTTTGTTGCACGCCACTCTTCACCTTCATCACCTTTCCTCATAACTTTTCCTCCTCCTTGTCCTTCTTCTCACCCTCCTTCTCCACCCTCCGAGAATGTCATCACCAACCCCATGTTCCTCCAGCAGACACCCTCGGAAACCAAGCATGAAGCCATTGCTTGTGACTCATGCATCTCTTCAACAACCTCGGAGTCTTCCGAGGAAGAGAGTGAGGAGAAAAGGAAAGGAGAAAATGAACTCAAGGGAGAAGAACCGCAGCATGAACAACCATGTGGGTACTATTGCATGCCTGTGACTATGTCTATGTCCATGTCGATGTCCATGCCTGTGCCTATGTCCATGCCACCTTCAATGCCGTCCCCTCAGAGAGATTTTGGATGGGACTTTTTCTACCCTTTTGACATGAGGGGTGATATGTGTGGCTACCACAGAAACTCAGATGATGACTTGAGGGCAGTGAGGGAGGAGGAGGGGATTCCTGAGTTGGAAGAAGAAGTGGAGAGAGAAGAGGTTGAACACAAAGTGGTGAGTGTTGAAGAGAATAATAATAATAATAAAAGTAACAGTGAAGGTGTTGCTGAGAAAGCGATGAGTGGTGTTGAAACAGTGAAGGTGGTGGATGTGGCCACTGAGAACCAAAAGGAGCAAAAGGGGCTTGCAGTTCTTGATACACCTGCAGAGGGGAGAGAGCTTCTTGAAGCATTGAAAGACATCGAGGACCATTTTCTCAGGGCTTATGATTCTGGAAAAGATGTGACCAGAATGCTGGAAGCTAATAGAATCCCCCTTCATTCTGGTTTGGATGAAATAAAAGGTGGCCCCCCCCTTTATTGTTATCATTTTTCTGCAAATATCAAATTCATGTTTATGGTTGAGTTTCTTGAATTATTAACTGGTGGAAGTAATAATTACTGTGTGATGTAATTTGTTGGTTAAATCTTGTACACTGCTGTGTTGTGTTGGTTCTGCCTCATATCATTAGCCTCAACATTCGGCTTGTGCAAGGTATATGATTATCATGTCTCTGTTAACTTGTTTCTATTTCTACTATGGACTGTCCTTTTCTCCAACCAGCTTTGGATATTTTAGGATATATCCGTTCATCTTTTAAAAATATTTACTTGAACGACTATAGTATAATTGCAAGGTTTATCTGAACACTTAAAGAAAGTGCTATCAAGTTAGAGTACTTGGTGTGTGTTTGAACTTTTAATCAGTCAGAAGTTGATGGCACAAAAGTGGTTTAACACTTCGGTAGAAGCCTGTACACACAAAAACTTTGGATCAGTTAATTCTGTTCAGAATAGCTTATCATAGTTCACAACTTAATAAGAGAGCTCTAGAAGATAAAAATGATTTTGATCTGAAAATTAGCAAGAGGTGTGATAATATTATGTTTGAAAATCATATTCTTGCATGTACCATCTTGTGAAATCTATTTGATGTATGAGCACATGATAACCAATGCTCTGTATAATTTAGATGTGTATTCAATTACCTCTGCATGGGTTCATATGCTTCTGTTTCAAGTTTCAACCCTTGAGATTTTGAACCATCTGATCTCACTGCAGAAAGTTCGACTAAACTCATTCAGGCAATAACATGGAAGTCCATTTCGTCTAGGCAATCATCGTGCAAGAGTCTCATGGCTCCAAATACGAAAAGTTCCTCAACTTGGGTGGAATATAAGAATGATCTGTTTGATGACTATGGAGGAATGGATTCGGGAAGTCATTTATCAACCTTAGGAAGGTTATATGCATGGGAAAAGAAACTCTATGAGGAGGTTAAGGTTAGTTATTTTTATAATTTTTCTGTTTTGTGATGATGCTGATGCATCAACATTTGTTCTGGAATGGATCAAAATAACTGGTGTATATACCATTGTTTACTTTTTTTCACACCTTGCATCTATCTACATATAAATTCTTGGGGCATTTATTTAACCTTTATTAGTGTTTCATTAAAGGCTTCATCGTTGGCAAACTCAAGATTGGTGTTAAAAACATGCAAAACTATGTTTTCCAGTTTCCAGTTTTTCTCATTCTACTTTTAACATCTGAAAATTTCCCTTACCTTAGGCTGGAGATAGCACAAGGAAAAGTTATGAAAAAAAATGTGCACAGTTGAGAAGTAAGAATGTTAGAGGAGATGATCTGCTGAGCACAGACAAAACCAAAGTTGAAGTGAAAGATCTGTATGCCGGGATCTTGGTTGCGATCCGACGGGCCGAATCAATCTCAAAGAGAATCGAGAAAATGAGAGATGAAGAACTCCAACCTCAAATTGTAGAACTGTTAAAAGGGTGGGATAACATTGCCACTGAAATCTTGAAAAGACTAAGTAATTCCAAGTTTCACTGATTTCATATGTTCTATTTTCCTAATGCAGCCTGACCCAGTCATGGAAAATCATGTTGGAGTCCCATGAAACCCAGAAGAAGATTCTGTCTGAAGTCAAGTACTTCACATGCACCACGTACGAGAAATTCTGCAACCAGTCTCATGGATTTGCAACCCTTCAACTCGAAGCGGAGCTTCGAAATTGGCGTGACTGCTTCAAAGAGTACACTGCAGCACAGGAAGCATATGTTGAAGCTTTACACGGGTGGCTGAGCAAGTTCATAGTCCCGGAGGTCGAGTTTTACTCGAGAAGCAAAAACATCGCCGCCGTGCCGTACCAAGTGAACGGGCCACCTCTGCTTGTGATATGCAACGATTGGTTAGGTTCAATGCAGAAGCTACCTGATAAAATGGTAACACTGGCATTGAAAAGCGTGGTGAAAGATGTTAGAGCTTTGTGGCTTCAGCAAAACAAAGAGCAACAGCAGAAAAGGAAGGTAGAAAGGTTAACAAGAGTGTTGGAGAGAAGATACTGTTCAGGAGGAGTACCTAAAGTGGAGACTAAGATGCTTGAGCTGCATGCCACTGATCATGAATCAGAGTGGAGTACTAGTGATCATCAAGATGAGTGCATGATGGAGAAAAATGATCATGTGGAGACACTGAGAAGAAAACTTGAAGTGGAGAAGGAGAAGCACCACAGTAGCATGCAGGAAACACAGAGGATCACGTTACATGGATTGCAATCTGGTTTTTCTCTGGTGTTTGAATCCTTGTCGGAGTTCTCCAAAGCATCACAGAAAATGTACCATGATCTTGTAGGTTATAGTGAAAAAGGTGACAAGGTTGGGAACATTACATACATAGAAGGTGGCTGCAATATTGAAAGTTGCAACAGCCAAAAATAGTGGTAGTGAGGGATATTTGTGGCTTTGAGGTGCTTTATTGTGTAAGTAATTATGGTGTTATTATTATGTGTTGTGTTATGTCGAAGCAGCTCGCTGAGACATCAATTTTTATGTTAGTTGATGGAGTGCACTGATGTATTACTATAATGTTGCTGACTGTTAATTGTTTTGTTTGGTGATTTTCAATATTTCTTCCATTTTCTGCGTTTGGCAGGTGAAAAGTAAGATAAAGGAGGGAATGTGATGGAGTTGGTAACACTTTTGATAGCTGAATGATTAGTTTAATGAGGTTGAGTGAGAGAATTTTGTACAAGATTCTGAATTGTCTTGGTGGGTGTGTTAGATTCGTTTAACAATTGGGTTCAACTTCTGGATATATAATTATATTTGAGGCAGAGTCTGTGAACATATCTCCTAATGAAATTTTAAATAAAGAAAGGTAAACTAGTTACTTTTTGTAGGTTTTTAAACAGTATACTCATTTGCTTAATTTACCTTTAAATATAAAAATTTAGTGAGAAGACTACAGTTGAGAGTTAAAAGTGGTGTAATAACATTGGATTAAAAAATATGTAAATTATAGCTGATGTTATATATTTCCAGGTTAAAGTCAAACTTCAAAACAAATACTGAAAATATTTAATAAGGATTAATAAATAAACGTATCATTTAAAGTATAAATTGTCTTAAAGAGTGAAGGTGTTTTATGATAAAGACTCAAGAGGGAGTAATTCATTATAAGGAAATAACTTTTTCTTTTGATATGTTAAAACCATGGTTGTTATATAGAATTTCTTACCAACTTAAGTAATAAGTGTTAGAAAAAGGGAAGAATATAGTGAAGCTTAAAATCAAGGGGGGAAATTATTAATCATGTGTAATTTTAATTTTGTAATAACAAGCACTTGTCAAAGGTTCTTGTACACCATGTTTTATTTGTTAATGAGCAAGGTTATTGTTGAACTCTACAAAAAGATGTTCAATTTATTAGTTAAACGAGTGGACCGCTTGGGGAAAAACACCTATTAGCTAATTGTGTGATACCCAAAATTTTACTTCCGAACAACTATTATTAATGTCTCCTACTAGAGTAGTTAAATGTGTTGATGTTTCCAATTTTACTTTGAAAATGAGCATGGAACTTTCAAAAATTTAAAAATAATTGATTAGTCTAAATATTTTAATCTAGCTCCATACAAAAGTAAAGAATATTTTAAAAATATCCTAATCAATGCTGTTAGTTTGGTTTTCTCCTCCCGTTTGTGATATAATATATATCCTCTTCCAAGAAAAAGTCAGCATATTTTGAACTGCCCCAATTATGAAAAAAAAAACATTAAAAAAATTATGTTTTCATTTTTTTTTTCCTTATAAAATTTTTAAAATTATAAAACTTTGGGTGAAGAGAAGGAATGTAGAGAGGAGAATAGAAAACATAGATTATGACACATTTTCTCTCGTTTAAAGGGGAAATAATTTTTTTTTAAACGGTGTTTTCATTCAGTTTTTTTTTTCAATTCAAATTACATTTTTTTTTCTCTATTCTCATATTCTTTAGTATAAAACTCAACAGAGGGTAAATGAAGACGAAATAATTTCCTAATTATTTGCACCATTAAAAAATATTTTATCAAGTAAAACTACTCTTGATATTTACCCAAAAAAAAAAAGAAGAGAAAAGAATTGTACCAAAAGAAATACTCTCGAAAATTCAAATTCATACAATTCGTTCTACTACCTGAGTTGTACCTCGGTTTGTAACCCAACAAAATACCTCGGTTAAGATTAAATCATTCATAGTAATAAATTAACAGTAGAATTGACCATGCTCATTTTCCAACGAATTGACCTCAATGTCTCATTGGACATTGATTTCAATGAAGTTGTCGGCAATCTCCTTACCACAATTGTTCCAAACTCGAATCTCAATCTCTTGCTGCTGCAATTATACTGATTGGAAGTTTTATCATAATTTCCAATGAATAATCAAACAAGCAAATTAAGTATTAGGTTTAGTTCTGAAGTGATATCCAGACACACTTTATTTCATCAATGCTTGTGGGTGTATGTATTTGTTTCTTCTTTTCTTGGGCTTTTCCCAAGAAACTAACGGAAACTTGCTTGGATCAGCGAGGTTGCATTTATTTACAAAGATTCCCAGACTCAAATTTTGACATTGCAAAAGAAGACTTTAAACCACAAAATTTTTTGCTAGTGTTTGTGTGTGACTATAAACTAACCTAACATTTGAAGAAATAAGTGAATTTTGTGCCTTTGTGCTGTCATTATTCTAGTTTATTTATTTTATCTAAACACGAGTTGTGGTCGCATGCTGAAAAGGGTGAGGGTGCAGTCTGTACGTGAGAGATGTACGAGTACAGAAAAGGCCAGCACTTATGACCCACCGGAAAAACACAAGACAGAGGCATTATCATAAAGCTTTGAAACAAAACGCCAAAATGCAGCACGTTGAAAGAAACAGCATGGTTTGATATACATCATAAAAATGCTAAGCATAGCAACAGAACCCATCATGAGAGGACCCATAACACATAAAGATGTACACAAATATAAACAGACAGTGTTTCAAATTCGGAAACCAGTTAAGAAAATGAAGTGTTATGAACACTTTAAAGGACTAAAAAGGAAACTGAACTCCCCCAAGTGTGTTTTTTTCTTAGTTTATTTATTAAAAAAAGCAAGACGGACTATTGAGATTGCAAAATGCTCAATTTCTCACCAACTGTGAACATAAATATGCACCTTTCCGATGTAAGTTTCACGCTTCTAATTTGCAGATGAACGACTACATTCTATTCACAATAGCTTGGGTATGATCACGCTGCATGCAAATGAATAGTTACAAGTTCACATTTTCAAATAAGATCACCATATTTTCCTGTCTACCTTAGGTACAGATAAAACCAAGATATGAGATAGTTATGATTATACTAACAACAGCAGCAGGGAGCGTATGCCCAGAAATGGTATAACAGTTCTCTCCAGCTGACACAACCACAGGGGGCCAGCTATGAGTCCTATGGTTATAAGTAATAACAGTAGCCTTGCCTGTCTACCTTAGGGTATGAACATGCTGCATGCAAATGAATAATTACAAGTTTCACAATTTAATGCAAGATTACCCATGCTTTCCTGTTTACCTTAGGTACAGAGAAACCAAGAATTGAGATATAATAATGATTTCACTAACAACAGCAGCAGGGGAGTGTATACCCAGGAATGGGACAATATCTACCTGCAACCAGTTCTCTACCGCTGACCCTACAACAGCGCCAGCTACGAGGCCGCCTATGGTTATCACAGTGGCCTTCCCTGCAAAAGATTAATGGGATACAACAATAAGGACAATGAGAAAGAAATGAAACTGGTGTTATAACTGATCCTAAAAGAATAGACCATAGTCTAAAAAAGAGGCATAAAAGTCAGAAAAATATCTCAACTGAACAAAATATAGCTAGAAGTGTCATTTGTTAAGTAGATCAACTTTTTCAACTGCAGTGTCACACTTTACTTGATACTTCTTATTCTTTTCAAACAGCCACTAATTTAGACAGAAATAATCATCATGTTGGATAAATTAAGAAATTAATTAGTATCCATATCAGCAGCATAAAAATACAGGTCTTTTCTATAAACCCAATTTTTAATATTGAGTTGGGGAAAACACAGTAAAAGAAGTAAACAACACAGTCAAGTTTCATTTTGTGCTCCTGCCTAATTACAACACAAAATGCTATCATAGACGGCTCTTGCAGAATCCCACTATGGAGGTAAATATTGAAAAACAAAAATCTAGAAATTTGTACAGCCAAAGACAACCACAATAACAAACAACAACCAAGTTTCATCCCACTAGTTGGGAATAGCTAGATGAATCAACCGACAATTCTTTTCAGAGAATCCAAAAAGTTGAGGTTCAATCATATCACTTGCTTTCATATCATATTCTCTTATCTGTCCTCAAAATATTAAATTTCAACAAAGGATAACAAGAAGGTAAATCTCTCTATGTTCATTTCCCCCTTTTCCCTGGTTCTCCCATTCATTATGGCCTTTCCAATTCTCACTTACTTTCCAACATACAAGTCAATATGAATATTGCTACACCCACGAAACAAAAATCTTCTTGAATTGCAATGAACTAATTATAGAGTGCACATGTGAACGCTCCTTACCTAACTTAACATTCTTTTTGGTCATAAAGTACAGGGAAGCACCAAAGCTACCAGCCAAGAGTAGTCCAGGAACATCAGCCCCAGCATAAGCTGCAACGGGTGTAGAAGCCCCATTAAGATAGGTTAAACCCATCAATGCACCATACACTCCAGCTTGTAAACCGAGATCACTGGTGGAAGGTGACTCAACTGACACAGGTGAATTCTTCAACCACTGCGGCATCGATCCCGTTGTTGGGGGCTTAACACGCTTGACATCAGCATAACGAACACTACTGTTTGCTACTTTCCCTGCCCTCCTCTGAGTTAGGCTCTGCATAAGCAACATGTCATATGCAGCCTCAACCTACATACAAAGACAACCACTAATTGTGTTAATGTCCAGATCCACTTTATTCAGAATTCAGTAGTTGACTGCCTTTGGCTTCTCCAGAAGCTGATTCTTATTTATCTACAAGCAAATTTTAACTTGAAAAAGGTTTTATTCATTTTACCTTCTAATATTCTTCTTGATGGGTACATGTTTCAAGATATAATATGTTGCAGAAAATAGGTCCCATTCCTATGAAAATAACATGAACATTTATATTATTCTGAATCGGTAATTCCTGAAAACTTCAGTTCAAAACCAAACCCAGAAATGAAATATCCCCATGTTCACCTTCCCAGAAATCCTTTTCGATACCTCAAAACAAACACAACTCATAAGTATCCAGCGAGAAGTTTTCCCAAACAAAATTTAATGCTTCCCTATTGACCCATCACCACAGAGAGGATTGACTTATCATTGTCAGTTAATCACAAACACTCTTGTTTAACCCTGAAACGATAAATATTTACCCAAACGACACCCATCATTATCTGTTTTCAATCAACACACCACATACGCTACCAAAACCCACTCAATTCATGAGGTAACAAAGAAAAAAATTGCGGAGGATGTAACAAATGAGCGATTAAAAAATTGAGAAATACATATTAAACAAATAGTATATCTATATACAAACCAATTAGAAGCTGAAATTACGTCCGACCCCAAGTAGATATGCTAATTTTATAAAGAAAAATTAGATGCAGTTTTTTAAATTGCTTATAGTGAGTGTTCCAGTATAGATGGAAATTTCAATTTGACAGGCAGTTTTACTAAATCTTTACATTAGATATATGTCAGCAAAGATTCGAAACTCTAATTATGATTGGGAAACTCTAACAATGATTAGGCAATAGCACCAAAAACACTCAAGCTAATTTCATTTTTCACCTTCTCAATCATGACCTGCAACTAACATTAACAAGCAAGCTCGATGTGAATTCGATTCTCATAACGGAAATTGGAGCGAAAGAGACAAATTGAAGAAAACTCAACCTGAGCAACGGCATCTTGGTCATCTTTGCAATTGGCGAGGATGGCGTTTTTTGCTCGGAGTATGTCATCGAAGGACGCGCCCTCCGACACGCCCAGCAGCTTTAGCGCGTTCTCCACGGACATCTCGAACGGCGCGGAGTCATCGGCGCGAGAGCCGGCGTGGACCGGCGCCACCGTCCTGCGCCGGCACTGTATCCGCGGCGGTGCGGCGTGCCACGGTTCGGCCGCGATTGGTTTGTGCAGGAGAGGGCGGACCGGCGGTCTGAGGAAGACTGAACCGGGCGAGAGTCGGTCGGGCCGGAGGGAGAGAGTGGATGCCATGTTACGTTTTGGTTATTATTATTGTAATTGTAATAATTATTCAAGCGTTTGGAGAAAGAAAAATTTAAAAAAAACAAAAAAAAAAAACCGGAATGTGAGGCTTGGAGTGAGTGAGGGAAGAGTGTTTGAAATAGTAACATTCAACTGAAACAGCAACAGCAACAGCCACAACCACATTTTTGTTTTGTTCCAGTGACGGGACACTCTCCACCGTTGATGCAAAGATTGAAAAATCATCATCATCATCATCTTACCAGCTACGATTCATGGATAGAGTCGTGTACATGTATGTATGCATCTTTCTTCTACGCCACCTTAACCTTGTTCAAGTACACTTAAATCGTATTTTTTTTTTAAGCCTTTTTAAAAACATGATCAAAAGACAACAAGTACAGCGTGAGAATGACAAAAAAGCCCTTAGTGGGATTGGAGTCACGTAAATATCCAGCTTTAATAAAAAAAGGTAGATATTGATTCATATTTTTGGATTAAAATAAATATATTTAAAATGGAATTTATTGCGGATAAATTAATTAATATCGAGTGCTCAAATTTAATAAATTGTATCAAAAACATGTTATAGAGTGGTAAAGTATATAATCCATGATATAAAGAATATTTGCTACAAATTTAAACACGTGAAAGAAAATTGAGAAAAGGAAAAATAATTGGCTTTAATATGAATATTTGTATTTAAATTTATCTGAAAAGATGCTTGTTATTCTGGAATCTAGTACAGATGTCATATGTGAAAATATATTTAGTGAGATTAGATCCTATTGTGTGTATTCAGTGACACGTTCTCAAAGTATATCTATCCAAATAGTTTTAGTTTAAAGTCAGTATAATTTTATTATAATATCTTTTATTTTTCTATTGTGCTTAGTATTTGATCATTTTGTTAGATCTTTTAATTGAGGATAATTTTGAAGTAAGTTATAGTTTAATGGATAATCTTTTAATTGAGAACAGTGATTATCTTGACCACTTTATTTATTTTTTATGTCAAGTTCTTAAATCATATAGTAAAATTTCATTAGATTATTAAAATCTTTGGTGTGATTTAAAAATTAAGGGTGACAGGGTAAATCACTTATTTATATAAGTAATTTAAAATTTTGATGTTTGTTTAGTGAGGAACTACCAACTTAACTCTAGAGTATGGATTTTCAAACCATAATATTAATGATTTAAGTTATAAGTCAAAAGTTGGTAGAGAGATAACATAATCATTTTTTCTTTCATGTGAGGATCACAATTGAAATGATGGTTGGACATTTAAATGATGTATTTTTGAGAGTGTGGATAATTCTATGCTCTAATTTCTAAGCTTCAAAGAGTTATATCATTCAACCAACATCATTATAATTATAATTCATGTTAAGTCTAGTTAAATTAACCAATTTAAGAATACAGTGTCATGATTTATTATTGAACTTTGTATTTGCATTATATGACATGATTTTTGTTTAAGTTACATGCACAAAATGTTATGTTAACTAATTTGTGATTGTATACACACATATAATTAATATAAGTCTTCTTATTGCCTTAATGACTATATTAACATTTTGAAATATATGAATTTATCGATTGGATTATATTTAATTTTGAATATGACTTGTTTGATTAAACTAGAGAGATCTTTGCTCGAAAGGTTTTCTTTTTTGATAAATTAAGATCTCCTAAACATTTTTTGAGTCATAGTTTATGAAAAATATCTCTTTTTTTAAATTAGGATTTTCCTAAACATTTTTTGAGTCATAGTTTACAAAATATGTTCATTTTTGTAATGAGTTGATGAATTTGAATAAATTTGAAGGTAGATTCTAAGTAATTTGTCTTTATAATTGAAGTTGAAAGTGGAAATGAATGGATTTGTGGTGATGTTTGTAATTAATTTAAAGATAAAAAAAAATTAATAAATTAAAATGCAAGATTACTACTTTGTCTTATTAATTGAAATTAATATATTATTATTATTATTGTTATTACTGAGGCTATAATCTATGTAAATTGGAATCGATTCCAATAATAGAAGAACCAATTCCCACACAGGTAATGGTTGACAGAATCGATTTCCTTGACGTTTCAAACTTGCAGGAATTGATTCTCCTACACTTCCCCACCATCACACCAACATTAACGAGCGTAATATATCACCATCAAATCATTCCACCTCAAGTGAAAAAAAAAACTCATTATTTCACAAATTTACTCACTCCGTAACCTTCAAAAGTTGCATGATATAAACACAAATGACACCGACAAGAATGACATTGGTAAGGAAATTTATAACAAGATGAATTCGACACCTTATCTTATTGTTGCATACACATGATAATTGGAACATTTCTAGCAGGTAAATTACAATTCATAATCATTTTTGTTAACAATACCATTGATTTTTGAACACAAAAGGATGATTCATGGAACTTCCTTTATTCTTTTAGAGGGAGATGATCTTTTTGTGCCACCAGATTCATTTCGGACCTCAATCAATATAGTAAGAAACTTTTTCAAAATGTCTATTTTTTAAAAGAATAAAGTTGTGGACGAAATTCAACAAGTCCAGCTCTTAAATAATGTGTTGCACCGAATTCGTCATATAAATCCAAATTATAACTTATTTATTTTTATCTTGATTGCACACTAATTACGAGAGAAGAATTTGACAACTCCAAAAAAGGTTTTGATTTTTTTTTCTTTCTAATAACTTATAACATAGATTATATATAAATAAATTTCATATAACTAAATATAGATGACGTAAAAGAAAATGCAAAAATGTTTCTTGCACTGTTCTCTCGTACACAGTAGTGTGCAATTAAAGTAAAAAATAAATAAATCATGATTTGAATTCACATGAGAAATTCTGATCAACACATATTATCTGAGACCTGGATTTGCCGAATTTCATTCACAAGTTCATCATCCAAGAAAATAGACATTCTTAAAAGACTTTATTGCAAGATTTATTGAGATCTAAAACGGATAAAGTGACATAAAAGATTATCTTTTTGTAAAAGAAGAAAGAAAGTTCCATGAATCACCATTTAATGTTCAAGAATCAGTGGTATCGTTAACAAAAATATCATAGATTGCCATTTATCTGCCAGAAATATCCCAATTATCATATGTATAGAATGAGGTAAGGTGTCGAACTAATGTTGTTACAAATTACCTTACCGATGTGGGGCTCCAACCTTCTTTTGGGTTCTTTCGGGTTTGTCTGCCTTCTTCCTGCGCCGCTGCCTCCAGACGAGTCCCCGTCGGTTCATGAAATCTTTGCCATCTTTTCTTTTTTTTTCTGCAATCATCATCACTCACAAAATTCCTCATCAAATTTGAAAAATTAGGAATTAAAAGAAGAAGAAGAAAGAATTGCAAAATTTTTTCCGACGCCGAATTTCCAAAATTGATTTCATCAGTTTCTACTGCGGCGATCCACCCTCCACGACGATCCTTCCTCCAGAATCTCCTCGTCTGATTCTCGCACGACCATCACTCTCCCACAGTTTCATCTTTTCCATTAGTTTCTCCAGCGAGGATCTACCTCTGAAAACTTTGGCGCCCTCCACCCATTAAATAACGGTATATTAGATTAGTGAAAACTAAACTTAACACAAAAAATTAAATAACTACTAACTAATCCAACCAAACAAACTTCTAAAAAAAATATTTTAATATTTTGAAAAATAAACTGATCTAACTAAATTTACTTTTAAAATATAACTTTTATAGAAGTATATATCACACTATATTTACATTTAAATTTCTTATAACAAATATCAATATTTAATTTCAAAATATAATTTTATTTTAATATTAGAATCACAAGTTATTTAAATCGCGAAATTTCATGGCTGCAATAATTATGACTATGTGCAAAACAATATATTGTATATATTTTTTCTATTTCCTGTTCTATATTTGTCATACTTCATTTGATAAATAAATTATAATAATTAAAACATTTCATAATTATAATAATTTAGAGGAACAAGTCATATGAAAATCAACCTTTTATATTATCCAAAATATAATGGAGCAGAAATACCATTGGCACAAAACAAAGTTATAAATATGTCTTAAAGGTAGAAGAGTTTGGCAATAGGATTGCTCAATCAAGCAAGGAATTTGAATAAAACAGTTCCAATAGGTGCTCAAAGAACTATAACAATGAAGCCTAGTCTAAACTCGAGCAACACGTGATAGTAAACAATGTCAAAGACCCTTCTAACTCAATTATTTATTCGGATACATGTCATTGTCAATGAGTTTCACCTTACCACACACAAGGTTAATCCATGATCATTTAAGATCATTATCCTACCATACTCTCACCACATAAATCAATTTACTCTATGTGAGTCTGACTGATTCATTAGAATGTCAGGATGCAGCCGTACTTAAATTCTTATTTCATAACATACACTACAATAACACCACCATAAAGTCTCCCCCAAGATACTCATGAAATTACTTCAAGCACATACCATATACTTCTCACACATTCGTTATCATTGCATACCAAACACAACAATTTAAGTTCAAAATATTCCATCATACATGCATAACCATATACTTCATCATACATGCATAGTCACATACTTCATACTTTCTCAAAGAATATAGCCAGCCACAGACTTAATAAGAGAATTAAAAACAAGTTTGCACCATTCTTGTTTAGGCTAGAAGGTCTTGCTCAAGCGACAGGGTCCCTCCTCGCTTAAACCTTTTGCCTAGGCAAGAACTCGAACAACAAGCATAGTGGACATCTGCGAGTTCTTTCTTAAGCTAGACTTCCTCGCTTAGACGAGACTGCTCTCGCTTGAGCGACGACTTGCACACCAACAAAGGTGAGTTTTCGCTTAGGCTAAAGGCTCCTCGTTTGGGTGAGAACAACAGATTCTCACCTGCTCGCACATGCACAACAGAAATCCAACTAGAAATAACATACAATTTATTTTCATACAAACACAAGCATCAAAATAACACTTTAAGCACCATTCATAATCAAAAATAGAAACATGCAAAACACTAAAAAGCTTTAGAACATAACTTCCTTACTTCGAAATTGAAAGCAAAACTACGGGGAAGAGAGTCCTAACGGAAGGAGCACCACAATTTCAAAAACAAAATAGAGAACTGAAAAATATGAACATATGAATGAAAAATTAGATTCAAGAGAGATCCCGAAACTGAACCAACACACAAGATCTGAACAAAAAAGAGAAAAATAGAAGTTCAGAGTTCAACTTGAGGAGAAAAAGAATGTTTAGCTTGATCCAACAAGAACTCCACAACAAACTCAGTCTTAGCCTCTGCTTGAATGAGTGTAAGCAACTGAGTTAGAAAGAGAAGAAATAGAAACTATGAAGAATAGAGAAAGTTGGGAGGAGAACTAGGGTAGGAAAACTAAAAAGGTTTATTTTGAAAATGAACAAGTGGGTGACCTTGAGTTTTCTTACTTTAAACTAGGCCCAAATCATAAAATAAAAGTGAACCTCACAATATATTATATATGTAATATAAAAAATTAGGATACATAAATAGTAAGCAGATATTATGTCGTAACAATTTTCATATATATTAATATATTAATGTTAATTCTTATTAATAATAATAATATCTATTTATTATTATTATTACTAGTATTAAATTTACTTAATTGGGTAAGACTAAATTGCTTAAACCAAAGTTTAAAAGTTTAAAAGTATGTATAACTTGGAATTCTTTGGATGTAAGTAACATCATATTTTTCGGTTAATAAATTTTAATTTTATTCTTTAAAAGCCATGACATGATGAACGACTGTAATAAATAATAAAATATATTACAATAGTATATGATAAGAAAATATAACTAATTAAAATAACTAATTTTTGTAGTGATTTTGACAAATTTTATATAATTTTATGAATTGTAACTTTCTAGCAACATTTTTTTAAGCACCATTTTTTATCAGTTAATTTTTTATCATGTATAAAAAATTACGGAACGCATAAAGAAGGTTTTAACTAACATAAATATAGGATTTTAACAAATTTTATAGAATAAAATATATTACAATAGTATATGATAAGAAAATATAACTAATTAAAACAACTAATTTTTATAGTGATTTTAACAAATTTTATATAATTAAATGAATTGTAACTTTCTAGCAACATTTTTTTTAAGCACCATTTTTTATCAGTTAAATTTTTATCATGTATAACAAATTACGGAACGCACTAAAGAAGGTTTTAACTAACATAAAGCTATGATTTTAACAACTTTTATAGAATAAAATATATTACAATATTATATGATAAGAAAATATAACTAATTCAAATAACTAACTTTTGTGGTAATGGCAATTCTATGATTTTAACAAATTTTATATAACAAAAAATATTACAATGATATAGCGAATTCAAATAACTAACTTTTACCGTAATTCAAAATCCTATGATTTTTGAAAATTTTATATAATAAAAATATTGCAATAACTATTTAATACAAGAATAACACGGCAAGCATAAGAAAATATAACTAATTCTAATAACTAACTTTTTCATTAATATATAATTAAGATTTTGCATTTATAAGAAATATTTAATGTCTTCAATAATTGATAATTTCGAAAATGACAGAAGGTAAGTGCAACGTGTCGCCCTTGGCACTTGACACTCTGGCATCATGGTGATGTCGTTGGGTCCCACTGTTATTTGAGAAAAAATGCAGTTAATCTTCAAACAAACAAAGGTTGAAACCAAGAGATTTTACTTATTTATTTTTTTATCTTGAATAAATAAAAAAAAAATTGGAATTTAATAATTTGATGTTGTGTTAACATTTTTGGTCCAATAGATCCGTGTTCCTCACCCACGTCTCTCTTCCTCTTCAGATCACGAAAATCGTAAGCGTTTCGCTGGTGCGTTCTTCCCTCTTTCGATCCATTTTCTCACTTCTTTTCGCTTCGATCTCACAATCATCATTCCATTGTGCGTTTCTCGATCTCATTATTCTTTCAAATCTTTAGTATCGGTTTTTCATTTCTCTGTTACAAAGGATTTGTAATTATCGAAGTGTGGAAAACTAGTTCTCACTTCGACCACTTATCTACTGCTACCGTGCCTTCAATTTTGAATATGACTGTTGTTTTTGTTGTTAGTTAACCTTTGTTTTATTTTATTTTTATTTGTTCCAACCTAGTTCATCCGCTTAGTTCAGTAGCGATTGGTTCGGATCAATCCGTTCTTTCACGCGCTAATGGAGTGCAATTTGGATCCGAGTATTGTTGTTTTCGCTCAATTTTTTGTTAGATTGAACGTCTAAATGGCTTTTTCTAAAAGAATAGGTTGTTCTTTTTATTAGATATTCGGGGAACTAAGTATGTTTGAACGGGTGATTTAGTGAAACAAATCTTTACACTGTTTTTGATGGTAACTCGCTAATCTTTGAAGGACTAATTTAATGGTTTGAATTCTTTTTTTTTTTTTTTTACTGTAATGGTTTTCGTATTTACTTTTTGTTTGTTTGGTTTTTTGGTTTTTGCTTTGTTTTATTTTTTTGTCGAGGGGTTTGTTTTTGTAGATTTTTTTTTTTTCTTC
>Ga0099822_1004496_pt1 | contig 18160 bp, 8 predicted proteins | sample CowpeawhiteBW_FD_76839 | JGI IMG/M metagenome (GOLD analysis project Ga0099822, IMG submission 76839) | Root nodule microbial communities of legume samples collected from California USA - Cow pea white BW | ecosystem: Host-associated > Plants > Roots > Nodule | place: USA: California | collected...
AAAACAACTGTATAATCAAGATATGATAAAATTAAAAATACTTTAGAGATCTAAAAAACCTTTTAAATATGAACATAACCAATGCTTTGGAAATAACGAAAATTGTTTTAGCGAAAAAAAATAGTTCTTCAAATGAAATAATAATAATAATAATAATAATAATAATAATAATAGAGTAAAAAAGATAAATTTTTTATATTACGTAGTATTTTGACGGGTATGAGGACGAGGACGGGACAAATATGTACAATATCAATTTTATAATTATTTCATAAAATTAATTAATTGCACTATATTTAATATCAATTTTATTTATTATACTTAAAACTGAAATTATTATTATATCATTTAAATATACTACTTACTACTTCATTACTTTAATAACAACATTTACAACAATATAACATAATTTTCATGATATTTCATTACATAATATTTTACTACTTAATATACAAAATAAATAAAAAATACAATCCGTGCGTACGCACGGATCAGTCTCCTAATTTAACTAAAAAGTATAACTTTTTTTTGTACTCAACACGTAACAAATTAAAAAAAAATATTAATTGGTAGAAATTTAACTAAAGAATATAACTTTTTTTGTACTCAACATATAAAAAAATTTATTACGAAGTTAAGTGAACATACCCAAATTTATGACAAACATCAAACCTAATTAAAGTTTAATATTAATTACATGCTAAAGTTTTACAAAAATTTGGCATACTTTATTAAGTTATACAAAAGAGTTACAAATTTGCTTAAATATTTTATAATTATTTCTATTGAAATTTTATTTCATTTTACAATTTATTAACATTCTTTTCTTGTATCAACAATATTAGATAATTCATAATATTCTTTAAACCGAACACCGATCTTAATAAAAATAACGTTTTAACTACGTATCGGTGATTAATAATATGTAGAAATAATTAATATATTTTATTTTAAATTAATTCTATCTATAAAATTATAATCTCATAATATCATCAATTAAAATATTTTTTTAATTACATTCATCAACTCATTTATAAATTTTAACTTCATTTTTTACTCAATTTATTTCAATATAAAGAACCTTATTCTTCGTTGAAAGAATCCAAAAGACACATCATGTTTCATTTACTATAATATAATAAGTTAATATTATTCTGATAATTTTTTTTATTGTCATTTAACATAGAATAAAGTTCAAAAGATCAAATATCTATATTCAAATTATTATTATTTTTTGTGCGATTGCGTTCAATTAATACATTATAATCTTTAATAGTGCATAGAAAAAGATAATTTACTAGAATTTAGAAAAAAATGAAGTAAAGAGACATTTGAAATATCCTTAAACTTGAATATTATTTTCCTTTTATATAATAATATTTAAAAATACTTTTTACTTTCACAACGTTATTTCATTAATGTTGATAAAATTAATATATGTTTTTGTTATCATAAATTAAATTTGATGTGTAGTCTTGATAGTTGCCCATTAGAGTAACTCACAAGGATGATGATATCTTGAAACTTACTCAATAAAATACTTTTATTTATTAGTATTCGAAATAATAATATATTAATCATATTTATCTTACTTTTTAAGTTCAAATTTTAATACACATTATTATATTACGAAGAGTTATGAAGTGAATGTATTTTTGTGTTTTATACCATATGTTTTCTTTTATATTTATTGTGTTTGTTTTGTATAATTATAAAGGATAATGATATACTGACTCACTTTTAATTCACCACTTCATTCATCCTTCAATTATTTATTTTGATTTTTTTAATGGGATGAATTGATTATCGAAAGGTGATTAAAGTGGTGAGTTAAAAGTAGATAAAAAAAATGGATCAAAATATCATTATCCAATTATAAAATAATATGTGGTAGAAATTAAGAAATTAAGAAAATATTAGTTTGTAAAAATTTAACTAGAAAATATAACTTTTTTTGTACTCAACATATAGCAATTTAAGAAAATATTAATAGTTAGAAATTTAACCAAAAAATATAACTTTTTTTATACTCAACATGTAACAAAATTTATTACGAAGTTAAGTTAACATACCTAAATTTATGACACACTTAAAACCTAATTAATGTTTAATATTAATTACTTGTTAAAGTTTTACATAAATTTGGCATACTTTATTAAGTTATTCAAAAGAATTACAAATTTGTTTAAATATTTTATAATTATTTCTATTAAAATTTTATAATTTCTAAACATTCTTTTTTTTATCAACAATATTATATAATTCATAATTTTCTTTAAACCGAATTCACCTATCATTTTAACTAATATCACTAATATCTTTTTATTTTAAAATAATTTTATTTATATAATTACAATTTCATAATATCATCAATTAAAATAAATTTTTTTTTATTTTATCCATCATCTCATTTACAAATTGTTACTTCATTTTTTACTCCATTTATTTTAATATAAAGAAACTTATTCTTCAGTCAAACGTTTCTCTAAATCCAAAGACACGTCTGTGACGTGAAAATATTATTTTCTAGAACCCAAAACTGCCATTTTAAAGGTGTCACACATTTTGAGCAGTGTAACGGGTCCATGGTCAATTGACTGAAAGCAAACAAAAACAAAGTTACCCATTCACTCACGTCACCTACGTCCAGTACTACAATAGTTGTAATTTGTACACAGTGCATCTTTCTTAAAAACAATTAATACTAAATCCAAACTAATTTAATTGCCTCTACTTTTATTTTAATACTTACCAAGTACATCATAAAAAAAATAAAAAACACATAAGAAAATGGTCCATTCCTTCCAAAGTCAAATAGAAGCCAAGATTTGTAACCATGTATGTGGTTTCACATGTTTTTCTCTCTCCACATCTTCTGTCTCTCTCTTAGTCAAACACATCCACCACACTGCATGTCTTCACATCTATAAATTGATTTCTCTCATCACTAGTTCCTTCATCTCTCCAAAGCCAAAAGGTCTTTGGTGTGGCCTCACTCATGGAAGTGTTTAACCCAGTTGAAGGCAAGACCTATAAGCTCCCTGTTGGGTACAGGTTCGACCCCACCGATCCAGTTCTCGCAGGCTACTACCTCACGAAGAGGCTCAGGGGACACCCTCTCCCCAATGGACTCATTCTAGACTATGATGTTCACCAGACTGAGCCTTGGGAGCTCCCAGGAGGTTCGTCTCAAACACACCAACACAAATCTCCCTTTCCATCTTTCCTTCTTTCTTTCGTTTATTTTCTGTTAATCTCAGATCTTTTGGCTTTCTGATGAACCTCAAATAAAAGTTTTCGTCTAAATTCAGGTTTTTTGTCACCAGTTTAGCGTTTTCCGTTAACTGGGTAACACGCGGTTGGGTTTTGATAATTTTTTTGTCAGTGGACAATGTGTCTGAAAAAGATCCGATTTTTCCGAGTGCCGGAGTGGTCTAAACAGCGGGATCAAAATGTTGTTTCTTCTTGTTGGTTTAAAAAATGTTCGTTATTTTCTGCAGGTGGGAAGTTCATGAATTGGCAGAAGTTTTTCTTCTACAATGTGAAGGGCCTAAACCCTGAGAAGAGAGATGCTGGGAAAGGGCAATGGGAAATGGTGGAGAAAGATGAAGAGGTTGAGTTTTATGACGAACAACTCGCACCACTCACTGCGAAGAAGAGTGTTCTGGTTTTCTGGAAATCCAAGGGTAACTCTCTTGCCAAAACAAAATGGGTGATGCATGAGTTTCGTCTTGCCCTAAAGTCAAATCCATCAAAGGTAAACAATACAACAGTATCCATCCATCCACCACCTTTCTTACAGCACTCAATTTCTTTCTCATTTTTTTTTTCTTTTTTATTTGGTTATTCATTTATTATTTTCTCTCTCTACATCCTTTTTTTCCTCATCTTTTTACCCCAAAATGAGGTGAACATTTATGACCACAAAAAAAAAAGTGATTTTCTTCTTATCTCTTTCTTCTCACCTAACGTAGATGTCAGCCATGGGTGTGTGCCGCATATTCGAGAGGAAAACTTCAAAGCGGGCAAAGAGAGCAAGAGTGAGTACTGAAGGGGTGAGCAATGCTGAAGAAGCTATGGAAGTCATTGATTTCACAGTGGAGTGTGGCACTGAGACTAGTCCTCCTCCTCCTCCTGGGACCCCCTAGTGAAACTGCATAGTGTAGTTAGATTTTAAGTTGCTCCAAAAATCTTTCCTAAGATTTCAATTGTGAAGCCCCATAGGCACCAAAACAGCTTTTATCCATCTTTCTGGTGTGCATGATCTTGTGTATATTGGAGTTTGTTTTGTGTACGGGCTCATAAATTTACTTAATAAGAAGCAACTGTTTATTATTCATTCTTATTTTATTTTGATTTCTGTCAAATTGAGAATACTTATCATGCTCCTCCACCCCGAATAACGTTGACTGTTGCTTAGGATTATCAAAAGGGAAATGATTTTTTTGAGACAAAAAACCGATCCAAAGAATGGTAACAATAATCCAAAGAATAGATACAAAAGGGGCATCCAAACAAAGTAGGAAACAGGTTCTCTATTATCTAATCACAACCTTTATGAAAAAACAATAAGCGATACCCTATGTATGGGTAAGCAAGCAAGCATACAAGCCTCACAACAAGGATGGTAATGCCTAAGTTTTTGAAGCATCAGCACATGGATTTGATTCGCATCCTTCTTTCCATAGAACTCAATGCTCCATTTATGAAATTCTTCCTTTCACGTTAAGGAGGACAACATTATTCTTCTTCGTGAAAGTGATAAGGAAAATCGATATTTGAACATCTTCGAGTATATATGGTTCAAGGAATAAAACTAGATTTTAATTATTGTGTTGTACCAATTCTATCTTATTGTTGGTTTAATAGTTTACTTAAAAAATGCATGTTAGTTATAATGATTGATGGCCCCTTTAGTCCCCGAAAAATTAATTAAAATCTGTCTATGTCTGTTAATAAGTATTCGACAGGATGAGAATATTTGAATTATAAAACTTGGCGTTGTGAGTTAGTGAAGCGAACAAGGCACAAAAGGGAAAACTTGGTGTTGGTCAAGTAGGTGAAGGGGTGAAGGCACAAAATATTCTTATATGATTCTCCCGCAAGCTCAGATAACGCAACCCCTGCATTCAGAATAAGATTCTTCCCAATAATGCCCACGCTGTTCACCATTTTTAAATATTGTTTGCGTACATCAAACTTCAAACCATCTCTACTATCACAATTCTTTTCCTTCTTTATATAAAAATATATAAACTTGTTAACCAAATATTTAGTATAACACACATAAAGATATGGGAATATTATTGGCCAAAAACCTGGAAATCCCATCAACTTCTTTCACATTGAATCCCATTCCCCTGCAAGTGGTTCTGGACCACGTACATTTTTTATTTTAAATGGTTGTTTCAAATTAATTCTTTTTTTTTTTTTATGAAGATTTAATAACCCTCTTATAGGTATTTGATAAATGAGGTGTGCATATAATACCGCAGCTTTGTCATTGATCGTACTAGAGTATAGTATCATTGGGATGCTATGAACCAATTAAGTAAAAAGATTGACACTTTTAACAAATATTTTTTGATGGGTACTACTTAGGAATTAAACTCCTGGTCACATCTGAACCATATCACTCTGTATTGATTACAAAATGCACGTTATAAGAAAAACACTAATAACACTCTTTATTATTATATATGGAATGAAATATAGTAAAAAAGGAAATTTTACAATTATAAAACTCTGCATGGTTTTATATCCTCCGATCATTAATTCAAAAGTTAAAATATTAAATATTGAAGACAAAACTTTAATGAACATAGTAATTGTATCAAGTTAAAGTAGGATCCTTTTATGATACACATGGTCCAAAAAACATGTTTTTTTTTGTTGTTGCTAAGACTAATGTTTTGTTAGAAGGATTATGCATGACAGACACATTTCATTAGAAAGAGTAAAGTAGGGATACTTTGGACATGGTGTTAAGACATTGGATTCAAGAAGCGTGTGTGGTATCTCTCAAATTGTGCAAAGAAAAGGGCCAAGTTGAAAAGTAACTGAGTGAGAACTGCCGACCAAAGTTTCTTGCCGCTACGGTAGTAGAATCTTTTGATATAGGGATTTTTGTGCATCACTTGTAAAATTCCTCACGTCACTGACATCATGCACAGTAATGTGAGGTTGCGTAGTATTTGCTGACTTTCCGGGCCAAAATTGTCAAATGAAACAGACCTACATACTGGACCATATCTACAAAAGTTTCTCAACCATCGTAGTCAAGATTTTATCAACAGCGAAAATATTGGGAGGTGCTGATACCGACGCCTTTTCTTCATCTTTTTTTCCTCATTTCTCCGTCTAAATTTCGTATAATCATGCACCAAATTCGCACTACACCTTCTCCAACTTGAAGTTTGTCAAGTTCTTTTGTAAAGGTCATCACAGAATGATTCTCTCCCGCCAAAGTTTTTGTATATTCAATGGTGAAGATAGCATTCAATCCTAGCTATTATTACCATATAGAATCAAATCCACGTACTAAGGTGTTCTGTGCTTCTGCAGCTTTAACATTTAATGGAGCTGCCAAACATGAAGTTATTGTAATCTGAATTATAGATGTGTTTGTTTAACTAAGTAATGTTTGATTTCTATCATTAAAATTTTCCCAATGAGTGCAGAGAGAGACAGAGAGGGTGAATATCACAAGCAAAAGAGAAATACTACTAGTTATACTATTATTTTTTCAACAAGAACAAGCATCGTGTCATTCAATTTAGGAAATGTAACATCATTCACAATGTGATATTTAACAATTGCACCAATCAAGCTAGACAAGAAAAAACATTTAGTTATGATGATAAACTAAGTGTGGAACTGATGAATGTATGATTTCTTTGAGTGGAGAGGTAAATGAATAAACAAGCTGGTTAATTTCTGACATTGTACCCCCGAGTCCTACATATAGCATTACATTTCAAAACTTAGACCAATTTTTCAATTTCAACAACCTTCATAAATTCTGAACACAAGCCTCCAGAACAGCTTCATTCAATAAACCAATGAGGTTTTGATTAGAAGAATGAAGTAGGAAGAGTAAATAAAGAGAAATTTTTCTTTATTGTCTTTACCTAATTATAACACACTTTCCTCGTCACGTACTACCATTCATCAATTGTACATGGGCTTATTAATGATGATCCACCATCCAATTTTAGCATGCCAGAAGTTCCAGATAAGCCATTTGAGGTGCTTGTTTCTGTACCCAGTTAGTTAGTTGATCTTAGGATTCCCAGATAGCAACTCCACGTCATCCATTAAGAATAACCTAACTCTGCTGTGTTTCATTCAGAGAAAAAAAAAACAATAGAAATATAAGTTGATTGAAGACAAATAGACAAAGATTAATTGTATAGTTGTTTGGTAGATAGACATTAGTGAAAATAGAATAAGAGATTCTTTGAAAGTTGTGAATTGATTGATTTATATAACGTGTATAAAAAAATTTATCATTTTCACCCTGATATAACCAATAGTGGCCGTTGAATATGCACGGTGACATGAATGCCATTTTAAATTCAAAACATATACACTAAAATACTTCTCAAACCAGCGAGACTCACAACACATGTTCTTCAGTCTCACATCCAATATAATTTCTTTGAAATCTCAATCGTTATAAGTTAATTCGTATTCTTTTATCTTCCAAAACAATAAGAGTATTTGTTTGTGTACACACAAACAAGTCCATCATTTGTATTTGTATCCCCATATCTTAAATGCTTTCTTTTATATATTTCATGCACACTGTTGTGACTGTGAGAATTAAGGAAAATAGAAAGAGGTAAATTAATGTTAAGGAAATCGGGTAGGACTAATACTAAATTTTGAAGTAGTAGACTTAAAGAAGGACAGATGTGAGAAATGGTATAGGTGGAAAGAAAAGATCTAACCTGGGATAAAAATGAGGAGGCCTAAGTTTTTTCTGCATAAGTACATCTAGTGCTACAGTGCGAAGAAATGACAATAAAGAGTTCTACTTTCTGAGATCCTGTTAATGAGAATGAAAATACAATTTAGATGGGAAGATTTATTTCATTGACTGGTTTGTACCAATATCCGAAGGCAAGGTGATGCAGGTCCAATAATGATAAATCAGGAAGGGGGATGGTCAGATGTGAAGCCATACTGTTTGATACAGAGCTTAACGAGGTAATGTTTCACCTACTTTGGTACTCTTACTGAGCTTGGTTAATTTCCAACCATGAGGGAGTAAAGATGAATGCTCTTACTGCAACAATTGCATAAGGGCATCAGTACCATTACACCAATCTTTGTTAACACTACAGAGAAAACTAGTCAATACTTTCAAAGGACAGCATTAATGCATGAAGGAACATTTCCTACATGTTTATATTTAATGGATTCTAAACACAAGTATTCACATCAAGAATCAAATTTGCATCTATTCAATCCAGTCTCATAGTTGAGCAAACTATCATTTGCGTAAGTCAAAATGATAATTAAACAAGAAGTACAGAGTGAATTTATGTCATCACCGTTTTTCTCAAAATGAAGAACATAACAAATATATAAAGGAAGTTAATTCTATATTTTAATTACCAAGAAAAAATGAAACGGAGGATAGATAAAATTAAAGTCGTAGGTTGTACTGTCTGTTCTCACTCTCTTTGATGTTGAGCATGGCGAACATGCATTTGGGGGGAAGGGAGGGGGGTGGTGCTGTTCTGTCATTGATCACCACCAAGATCTGTACCATTCCCATCATTATCACTCAACACACTTTGTAACACCATCACCACTACTGTAATGGACCTTACCACATTCCTACCAGCATTTTGGTAGAATGCTTAATATCTTTGAATTCAGAATGCAGTCAGATTTTCAGTGTACAAAATTCAGAATAAGTAGTATCATTAATAAGCATCAACAAGATAAAATAATACAAATTTTGTTTCCTAATTAATAGCTTTCGGTTCAACTTCCTGGATCACTGCCCCAAAGCAATGAGGGATTAAGAGCTTCTCTTGCTATGATATGATAATTGATATATTAGAAAAACTTAATTATAATAAGATACCATATATCAAGACAAAGAATGCCATCAATTATATAAAGGAACAAGGACAAGTAGGATATATAACATATTCAAAATGTAAGGAGATTGTTTTCTTAATCAATACAACGTATTTGAATTCGGAAAAGGGTAAAGGAACAATTGTCACTTTTCTGAGAAGCGATTACATTTTAAAAATATTTGTTAGAGCTTAACATACCATAATTACATGACCAGCCAAGCTACCATACAATTCTATCAATGAATTGAGCAAACTCACAACTACTATAATTTACACAAGATTAAGCAACTACACTAGAAATACTGAATCAAAATACGTATGTCATTCACAACTGGCTGGTCATGCAGAAGCTGCATACTTCCGTAAAAGATCAAACAGCTGATCTTTTCACAAAGGTTCTTGTACTTACTCCTTTCAGCAAACTCCATACCTCTCTTGTACAGCACTCCCTTTTGCACCTTCATTTTTGCATGTAAATACTCTTGATTTCACATTAACAAAAATTAATGAGAATGATTTCTTTTATTCAATTCATTTCTTATCATCAAGTACTTCGATAGTGTTTTCTATGTTGCCAAAACAAACGGGAAACACTCTGTTCAGACTTCCAAGCTATTTAAATTTTAGGCATCAAATAAAGATCATCAAGATATTTCTATTTCTTTTATATCATCCTGCATTAGGCATCATAATTACAACATCACAGGCTTTCTTTGAACCCAAAACCAGTAATCTAAGTTAGTTTGGAGAAAAAACTATTCAAGTTTTAGTCTTTCATGTACTAAATCCATAGTTTGCTGATGAAAAAAAAAAAATTCCATAGTTGGGAGCATCAAGCATTTGAGGAAAGTTATAATTTTTTGGCTTTATTAAGTTTCAAGCCCTTCCTAAATTCAGTATTTTCAATTGAATCCCTGTTAAAAAATTTTGGTCAACTTTTATATTTGTCAATTGAGTCCTTCTCCTTTATATCCATTCGTTAACATGGTGACTGTTTGTTACGTTGCCCCATTATCTTATTTACTCGTCTCCACGTGTTAATAAATATAGGTTTTTGCGGTTAAAATAAAGCAGTTAAAATAAAACAATATTATAGTTAATGTCAAATGATAAGTGACTTTCATTGCTTTCGTTAAAAACTTGTTGGATAATAAGGGTATGTCACCGTCACCGTCACCTACATTAATGGTTGTGATGGCGATGGTTCTTTGGTTGTTATAGGTAGTGACGTGAAAGCCATAGGAGAACATATCAACCTTGTTATCTAGCACACGTTAATGAGAATATTATTTATATTAACAAAAAAATATCAAAGACAAATATGAAAGGAGATAGAGGAAAATAATAACCATGTCATTCAATTAACAAAAAAATTAAATGACAAGAATTTAATTGAAAAATATAAAAATTTTAAGTAGATAGCAAATAAATTTAGTTAAAAATACTCAAATTTATGAGGAGCTTAAAACCTAATTAAGTTTATTATTTTATAAAAGGTTTTATCCTAAATAACATTATGAAATCTTTATATTTCAGCATCAAAACTTCATAAATCATGTGATAGCCGAGTAAAAAAGGCATTAAAAAAAAAAGAGAGAGAAAAACAGAATACATCAAATTATTGGAGGCCAAACCAAATCCATGAACAAGACAAACAAGCCTAGTCAAACCAATCTATATTCCGGTAGCCCAAATCGATTTCTAAAAACATCCTGTCTAATACAATCATCGAGCATCCATATCAAAATAGAATCACTTTTGGAGTTTATCTCTAAACTAGCAACTCTATCAACACATTTATTTCCTTCTCTGAAGATGTTTGACACCTTAAAGATGATAACTCTGCACATAGCAACACAACAATTCCATCTACCCTAATGGACCACGACACAACAGATCTGAGGTGTTCTTGAAATCACATTCCAATCACAAAAAAGTCCAACCTCTAACAAACTCAATCTCAATACAAATAATAGCACCCATCAGTTTAGCTTGCAAAGCAACAGCCACACAAATGAAGGAACCAAAAACACCGATGTATTCACTTGTACCGTCACAGAAAATACTACTACAATCAATCAGATCAGGAGCCCCTCTAGCTGCAACATCAATATTGCATATTTAGAAAAGTGAAGTTTAGTATTAGTAAGGAAAAAGAGAGATAAAGGATAAAAAAGTGAATGTGAAGTGGGTGTAAAAAATATTGAGTGTCAAAGTAATGGAACCCTTAATGTATCTCAATATAACAAGATCCTCACACAATTATGCATGACACCTTTTGATATACGATTAGCTAAAACACAACTAGCAATAATCAAGGATAAAGTAGTATGAAACTGAATATGGTGACCATACTTGTGGGGAAAGTTATATTTACACCTACTAAATGTTGCATCTTGGTACCAATATTTTCTGAATAGGACAAACGAAAGAGATAATAACTTCAAAGCTATCTTCAGAAACTGGGATTAGGAAGGTTAAAAACCGAGATAAATAAGCATTTATTCTTCCTCATTTAGTGGTTGCTAGAAAATATGGTTCCTCTGCATACAAGCATTAAAAGAAAGGTTGGGAGAACACAATAGCATTCGCAATCATCATGATCACATATTTTATATATTCTTTATCAAGACAAAGGTACAAGTAATTTAAATAAACCAACAAAACTCTGGCCCCTCCACTCAGATTTTCACTTCATTTTCCCAGATATTTCAAGGCTATCTTAAAATATTTCCGATTTCTTTGGTAGGACGGCAGCAGAAGAATATGAATAGTCTAATCCCCTCATTCCAACATGTGCCAAAATCCCACATCTTTGTTTCTATCATTTTCAATCTCTATCTAACAAGTAGTGCAAAATCAAGGCACAATTATCAAAGAGTGAAGAAAAGTGAGGACACTACAAAATCAACATCAATTAGACTCAGAACAACTAGCTGATGTTGTTCACCTCAAAATACCCTTCTAGAGTGCAACGCTTCAACAGCACAAAGACTATAAGAAACACAGCTACCAAAATTTAAAATGACAACCCCATTTTCTAACTATGAACAAAATCAAAATTTTGGTGGGTCATGTCTATTTTGGCCTGAAGTTATCTTCTTTGGCAATCGCTGAGACGGAGAAGAGGAGGGTTACCGAACAAAGATCAAGAAGTCTCTTGTCGGCATTGACTGAGGAAATTGGTTGTGCTTCAAATTGCAATGTCGAAGAGAACAAAGCTAATCAACATAGTCAGTGTTTGTCTCCCAAATGTGTTTGTTCAATCACCATCAGGGAACCTGGCCACGTACGTCCCTTCCCACACCATTAAAAAAAGAAACATATTTTTTAAATGACAATAGGCAAAGCCCAAATGCATCATGTGAATTTCTTTTCTAGGAGATACCCAAATTCAAAAAACAAAAATACCGAGATGACACCCTACTAGCTTTATTAACACAAATGGTTTTTTTAGCTTTATTTACACAAATTATTTTTTATACCGTTTATTAAAGAAAACCGCGCTCTATTGGGCGGTTTCTTAAATACAAAACGTTTTTTTTTTTTCATTTGCAAAACGGGTCTGTCAAAACGTTTTTTTCATTTGTAAAACGGGTGTGTGTTGATTTTCGGCTGGGTTTGTATTTTTCTTATATTCAATTAGTTTAATATTTATACTTATATTATATATATATATATATATATATATATATATATATATATATATATTAGGACTCTCTTTGTGTCCACATTTATTTTTTCATTTTATTTTTACATACAAGGTTTTTAAATTAAAATGATAATTTTATCAATTTTACTTTTTAAATGATTTTTTTAAAATTTAATATTTTTTATTTGATATTGTTTTAGTTAATATATTACATTACAAAATATGTAAAAAATATTTACATATATAACATCTCAATTTTAGCCGCTTAAGACTAATAAAATAGGATGATATTTAAAACAAATAATTAAGTGTATAAAGTTTATTAGTACAATCTTACAAAAAATAGGACTATAAAAAATATAACATTTATACAAACTAATTAAAAACCAACAACACTCTATACACAAGCTAACCACTTACTACAACTTAACTCCCTGAAACCTTCCACTAACATAATTGATGACTCCTCATCTTCTAAAGATGCCTCTAAACCTACAACATCATCTACTCCCACCGAATAGATGATCACCGCAAAAGAAAAAGACAAATAACACGAGAAAACAACAAACACACATAAAGGTAAGCTAATGTGCAAAAAAGTTAGCACATAATGGAAATAAATATTATAGTACATACTTAGTAAATCATACAAATCATGGATAAAGACAAGCATATCACATACAAAGACTAACACAAAACTCAAGTATCTGGATACAAGCACTGATGTGAAATCTTAGAGGGTCTTGCACTTACAGTGACCTCTACCGCTATACATAGCCATTTGCCAATGGGTTTCACCTTACCACACACAAGGTTATTTCGTTATCATCTTTGGTCAAGGTTAAGCCCCTAAGCTAGGACCTCCTGCATCTCTCACCATATACCCCATTCTACTCTACCTGAGCTTGAATGGTTATTAGCGACAAGATAACCTCCAACATCAATGTGTACACTAATACAACCAAATCCTAATCCTCCTTGGATTAGTACCAATCATCCTCATACAATTCAGATATACCAATAATTACTTTGACAACAGATAAGATTGCATCAAACACACCGAAAGGGAAAATATGGAGTAGCTGCATGCAAGGTTGTTAAACTCGAGAGTTTACGTAAACTCATGGGAGCTGTGCAAACTCAGATTGTAAACTTGAATCATAAACTCGAATCGTAAACTCGTAAGAATTTACTTCAAATAAAAAAAATTAAAATATTTATGAATAACATAATAATTTAAGTACAATGATACTTTAACCCACTTTTTTTGACCCACTTTTAACCCACCACTTCAATCACCTTTAGATCATCACATCACATCACTAAAAAGAATAAAAAAGATGATCTAATGGTGATTGAAGCAATGGATTAAAAGTGGATCAAAAAAAGTGAGTTAAAATATCATTTTCCATAATTTAATAATGTATGGTGTCATAAATAATTTTTTATATTTTTTATGTATTATGTATTATTATTAATTTATGATATTATATATAACTTTTAAATATTTTTCTAATAGTTGATTATATATTTTATTATTATTGTAATGTTTTACAAGAAAAAAGAAATATCTTCAGGCCTAATAATATAAAGTAGTAATAAGAGATGAAAAAAACCCTAAACCCCTAATATGACCCAACCCTTAGATGCTCTATGATAGAACCCTCTGTGTAAAATGACAACGACTTTCTTTAGTTTCGCACACATGCGATAGCAAGATCAACACGTGAATGAGTGAAATCCTCTGTGTAGAATGGCAATGACTTTCTTTAGTTTCACACACAAGCGACAGAGCGACGATCAACATGTGAACGAGCGACGAGCTACAAGTGAACAAGCGGCGAGCTACAAGTTTCGAGCAACGACCAACCTTACATTGAGCTTTCTTCACTTTTGCACACCAAACAATTAAGACGGCTACTGGTTTAGGGTTTAAAAAAATTTCATTCGAACTCGTCGACTCAATGCAAGCTCGCGAGTTTGAGCGAGTCCCCCAAGTTCACCACATATTCTACCGAGTTTAGACAAAAAATGAGTTTACAACTGAGTTAACTTGAAAGACCTATGTAGGAACGCAAACTCGGACGCGTTAACGAGTTAACTCACGAGTTTAATAACCATGGTTGCAGGTTCTACTAGTTTCGCTTAGCGAAATTCTCCATTCGCTCAATGAGTGGTGCCTAAATACCCATTCACCAAGAGATTAGACCACTCGCCCAACGAAACTAGCACTAGAACTCCTAGAGTTTAATTCTTCCAAAAGTCGCCTAACGAGACTTACCTTGTCCAGCTACCACCAAGTCAATGAGCTCTCTGACTTTGGAGTCGCCTAGTGCTCACTCAACGACCCCCAAGTCAGTGGCTCTTTAAATTTAGTTTCGTCCAGCAAAGCAACCTTTCACGCAACAAGTCTGCATAATTGTGCAGAAAATGTGATTCTACATATTCGTGTTATCCTAGCCATACCAATTCAATCCAATACAACATATAGAGATCAAAACACATCAATCACGAATTGTTCAACATACTTGAACTAAATTCATCACCATTATGATACAGTTAAAACAAAATTTTCAAAATCTCATCACAAAATCAATTCATGCAATTTAAGGACCAAATTTCCCAATTCAATTGGTCATGATCAGGTCAAACATGCAAACAATCACAATACTAGCATTTAATTAGTAATTTGAATATGTTGAAAACCTAATATAGTGCAATTAGCTTCCCTCTCTTGTTATCCAACTTAAACAACTCTAAAAATACCAAAATGCATTTAACCCCATAAGATGTTCTATCTACACATAGAAAGATCACAAGAATGATCGACACATATCATTATGATCACTAATAAGTAGAGAATCACATTGATGACTTAAACAACACATGCAACCAAAAGAAGATTGCATGCAAAGACAAAACAAATTGGACCAAGACTAAAGGGATAGAAAACTAACTTACACGAATGGAGAAATTGATCGGTCCAAATTGAAAAGCTTGTCGCAAGGATCAATCATACAGTTTCAGTTCTTTAATCATATGACTAGAGAGGAAAAACTCTTAAAGAGATGTCAGAGAACTCTAGAAGTGGTTTCTAGAGAGATAGTGTATTTTAAAATAATATGACAATTCTATTTATACTATAACCTTTTAATAAAACACCATTTTTTTCTTAAAGTTTTAGAACATCAAAACTAAAAATAAAAATTGAGTCATTTTTTGTTCATATATTTTTTTTTAATTTTATCTTTTAATAACTATTTTTAAAAATTGAAATAATTACTTATAATAAAAAAATATTTTTCTAATTTATCCTTTCAATATTTATTTTTGAATTCTGTTAGAAGTATAGTTTAAGCCTAACTCAATCCCACAAAATCGGCTTGTAAGGTGAGGTTTGCACCCCACTTATATAATATGAAATGATTCTAACTGAACTCTAATATCGTGTTAGAAGTGGAGTTTAAGCTTAATTCAATCCTACAAAATTGGCTTGAAAGGTGAGGTTTGAACCTTACTTATATAATATGAAATGACCTTATCTCTAGACGATGTGTGACTTTCAACAAATTCAATTAATTGTTTATAGTAAAAAATATTTATGTAACAAAAGATTATACGAATGATTTATTTTTTTAATTTAATAATTTTTTCTTACAATAAAAATGAGTTAACATACTTGTTCTTACAGAAAGATTGTGTCGGTAACACAATTAATAAGTTTTAGGGTTACTATTTTTATGTAATATAATAAAATATAAATACTATTAAAAATTATATATAATATCATTTTTAAAAAACAAGAAAAAAGTATGAAGTTTAAAATTATTAAAATTTATATTTAATATTTGAAAATATTTTGATATATGAATAATATAAAAGATAATTTAAAATACACTTAATAGTAATAATAATTTATAAAACACTTTCAAAGTTACGTTAATATGGAATTAAAAAAAGTATTTAAAATATTAAATGTTATAAATAGTAATTACTAATATTTATTTAAACCTTTAAGTATAATAAAAAAGGCTATAAAGTACAATTATAATTAATAATAATTAGTTTATCTAAAGCTATATAATAACAATAATAATAGTAATAAAAAATAAGTATAAAGTTAAAATTAATTATAATATAAAATATAAAATTATTAATATTCAAATTAAATTCTCATTATTATTAGAATTGTTATTTTGAGGAACTGACCAATTTTATGTGCACTAAAATTCCAAGAACTAATTTAACGCATTCAGCGAGATTCAAATCCCAATAAGAAAGCCAACAATTTCAATGTAATGAATGAAGTTTGGAGGAACTGACCTTTATCAATGCAAGTGATGGTAATCTTCCGATGGAGGTAAGAGCGGTAGTGGAAAACGGAACAAACAAAGCAACGACGACAATAGCTCAAGCAACTTCAAAATGGAGGTAGGACGTCAAGCAACGCCGGCAGTAGCTCAAGCAGCTTTAACGGAGGCAGCGGCATCAAGGTGTGACAGCTTCCACACGAGATAGGGATTTCTATCGAGGTCCTTCGTGGTCTTTCAGAATGCCGTCGAGGTGGTTCGTGGTGCGGAGACAGCAGAGGCTCGTGGTGCGGCGACAACAAAGGTTAGTGGCGTGGCGGTGGTGGTTAGTGGCGCAGAGGTTGTCGTACGTGGCGTGGAGGCTACTGGAGCAAAAAAGAGAGGGTTTCGTGGTGCAGCGACAGTGGCGGTTCGTGGTGCGGTGACAACGGAGGCTTGTGGTGCAACGACAACGGCGGTTCGTGGTGTGGAGGTGGTGGTTAGTGGCGTAGAGGTGGTGGTTCGTGGCGTGGAGGCTAGTAGAGCAAAACGGAGAGGGTTTCGTGGTGCGGCGAACGAAGAAGAAAGAATATTTAAAAGATGAACAGTGGATGCATATGAGAAAATCGGAGAAGAAGATGAACAATGGAAGTGGATGCATAGTGAGGCGCAAGAGAAAGGAAAGGGTCTCGCGGGTTTGTGCAGAAAACATTAGATGGGTTATAATTATAACCGATCTAATATTTAAAAGCGTCACCTTTTTTTAATTTTAAAAAAGAACATTAGATCGGTTCCCCCTAAACCGATCTAATGTATACATGTTAGATCGATTCCCCACACAAACAATCTAATGTAAATGAAGTTATTTTCAAAATTGCCATCGCGTTAATTGTTAGCTCGGTTCCTGTACAATCGATCTAATATGCCTGATCTAATATCCCATTTTTGCACTAGTGAATAATGTTTTCATTATCAAGTAAGACAAGAGACGAGAATTAAAGAGGATAAATGAGAAATATAATGAGTTTATGTCTAACTTTTTTTTTCTTTAAAAACAAAAAGAAGACATATGAGAGTGAGAGATTATTACAATTTGTGAAAAACTAAAAAGACAATGAAAA
>Ga0099822_1004497_pt1 | contig 18147 bp, 17 predicted proteins | sample CowpeawhiteBW_FD_76839 | JGI IMG/M metagenome (GOLD analysis project Ga0099822, IMG submission 76839) | Root nodule microbial communities of legume samples collected from California USA - Cow pea white BW | ecosystem: Host-associated > Plants > Roots > Nodule | place: USA: California | collected...
AACTAAATTGTGCCTAAGTCATGTATATACGTTTGTGCATCGTGTCCAATTGTTGGTAATGCGTAATTGGTGATTTTGGTATTGGCTTTGGGTATTTTGGTGTATGGACAGTGGCGAAACCCTACAAGTTTCGCCCAAGCGACACCCTCTCGCCTAGGCGAGAGTTGCAGGAGTTCAATCAGGGTTTTGGCTCGAGCAATTCGCTCAGGCGACCTGAGTTGGTGTTGAGCGACCTGGTCTCTCGCTCAGTCGAGAAACACTCGCCTAAGCGAGGTCGCGAGGTGACCTGGGTGTTCTGAGCACGAAACCTCGTCCAGGCGAGGAGTTTTGTCTGTTACGCGAACCAGGGTCTCGCTGAGGCGAGACAACCTCGCCTAAGCAAGATGTTGTGGTCATGTGTGATGTTTTGCTTGCATTGTAGCCCATGCGAGATTGAATTAGGTGTTTGGGCGAGAGATGATCTCGCCTAGGCGAGGGGATCTCGCCTAAGCGAGATAACATGATGATGTTGTTGTTTTAAGCTCGCTCAGGCGAGGTGAGCTAGCCTAAGCGAGGCTGAGGGCTTAGCTTGGGCAAGAGTCCCTAGCTTAAGCGAGTTTATGCGAAGTTCCATGTATGTATATGATTGTGTGTGTGATTTGGATGCTTTATCCTAAGTATAAGAAGTACATGCATGTGGTGTGGTATTTAGGCTTGAAGGACTAAGTCCAATAGGGGTTTGGGATGTGCTTGGTGGTTGGACACATGATGGGCATGGAACTGGTTGAGTTCCCGTCGGCTACTATTGGGCGAGGAGTCCTTAGTATGGTGATTACATGTGTCGGGCACGCGATGGGCAAGGAACTGTTATGTTCCCGTCAGCTACTATTGGGCGAGGAGTCTATAGTATGGTGATTGCGTGCGTGCCAGGGTCCAAGTTGAGAAGACTTGGATGTTTTACTACAAACGAGGAGTCTGTAGGGCAGGACTATGAGCGGGATAGGCTCATAGGGTTGGACCACGAATGAGTTAGTTTTGTGGGAGCACAGTGAAGTCCCAAGACCTAGTTCATACATATGACTCATGAAGGACTATAAGGTCATGGTTGGGTAATTTGATAATGAGATATTTAATTATGTTATTTTGGGATGGGTGACATTTTTCTTTCATGTATTTTGTTTATTTATTGTGCATAGCTCACCCTTTCTGTGTGTGTGGCGATGATCGGATGATTCGTTATCCGGGAGCAGATGATTTGACAGGTGGGTCAGGAGATGCATAAACTCGGAGCGAGGGATAGCTGGGGATTTTTGTATATATGTTTATTATTTTGGTTTTGAGATAATTTTGTAACCTTTTGGGAGCCATTTGAATTTTATTTCAGTTTTATAATTATGGACTCTGGTATTTATTACATTGTATTACAATTTTAAATTTCCCGTGTTTTTGGGAAATGGTTTTATATTAAATGCGGTCTTTATTTTATTTTGGAATTTATTTATTAAATATTAGTAATATTCCTTAGGGATGTTACATCATGTTACTACTAACATCTGGTGCCTACAATGAATAAATAAGGAGAATATAAGTAATTGAATTAGATAACAATACAATAAGTTTAAGTAATATTCTTTTCTACATCATACCTCATTAGTAAAGGGATGTACCAAACTAGTAGCCATTGCAACAAGATGTGTTGGACGTCTTCTTTAGAAGTAATGTAGGCAAGCAATATTTGCATTGGATTCTTGATAGTTGCAACCTCACTTTCTATCTCCAAAACTTGTCATCCATATTTGGTGAAGCTTTATTTGATGAAGCAAATTTGACACCACTTAATCTTGTAGTTGATTGCTGCAAACCAATGGTAGGATAAGCTTCAGCTGAAAGTCCTCTAACCCAACTTGGATGTGCTATTCCAAATATGACACCAATAGGGTCATTTGGAGATATATGTGAGGAAATATCTAGATTTTACAACACCAAGCATCAATATTTTCCTGCATAAAATGACAATAATTGTTCAAATCTTAGTTCATATATTGGCACATTTACACATACTATCATATATAAGTTTACCACACTGCATTTGTCAGCACGAGTGTTTGTGTCATTTCATGCCTGCTATAGTTGGTTATTAATGTATACGAAAAATATTCAAAAGAAGTAAAAGCATCACCATTTGGCAGAAGAATAAGGAATATAACTTGGAATCTAACTTTATATTCAACATAGTTTGGTATGTATTATGCCCATCACTACAAATTTTGCAAGATCTTAACCTCAATTTGAATATTCTAGAAGAGTGAGATCAATCTTTTTTCTTTCTCCTACTCCACAACCCCAAAGCCCAAATACAAGTGTAAAAAGTTGGTGGCAATGTGAAAGAGGAAAACTTCTTTATGTCTTGTTTTTTCGCTTTCAATTCTAGAAACTTTTTCAAAGCTTCTAGATTTCGGGTTTCGAAGGAAAATGAAAAGATAAGTTCAACTTCATTTCACTCATCATGTTTCCACTCATCTTAACCATGCATAAATTGCATGGCTTTAAAGTCATAGAAACAACAATGACAATAAGAAATGTGAATAAGAAAAATGCGTTTGCTGTGAAAGCTAGACTAAGATAGAAGAAATGAGAGAAAATAATTCACTTCAAATGTCGCCGTGACTTTTAAGAGTGAATGAATAATTGCTACACATGTATTTATAGGTTTACAAGATTGATAAATACTATTTAAAATATCTTCTAGAAATAATAGTTTTTTTAATCTTAAAATGTTTAAATGATATTTTTTATTTTCAATATCTAAAAAGGATAAGATTTGATAACTTAGTGTGTCGTCTCAGGGTTTTGCTTATGTTATTGCCTAAGTAACTCGATGCGTTGTTTGAGGGCTTTCATTTATGTTATCGTCTAGATAACTCAGTGTCTCGTATGAGGGCTTTGATTATATTACATCTAAGTAACTCGGTGCCTCACTTGGAGGGCTTTCTAATCAACATTAGATAAAAAGAATGCAAATATGTGTGCCTCGCTTGGAAAAGAGGATTTTTATTTAGAAAGTAAAGTGTACCTTGTTAAAACCTTGCTTGGTAAAACCTAACTTAGGGACAAAATTCAAGTGAAGGAAATGGAGTATACACATCCTTGTACCTTAACAACAATACATCTTTAAGTAGGTTGCATTCCACGTCCACCGGAGCAGTTTTTAATACATCTTTGTATATGTTGCTAGAACATGTTTTAACTCATGCTACCGACTTAGGTAGGATCATGTGTTGTCATCTTAGGCATGCTTTGTATATGTTGTTGCCTTAGGAAGACTTTCTGATTGTGGATGTTTGCCCTTATGCATATGTAAGAGGAGCCTAGGGAGAAAACCTCCCTTGCGCTTTTTGCCTTTTTCGTCCTTGTAAGTCTTTTCGTCCTTCAACTTTCTTTTCTTTGGCTTTCTTTCTTTATAGTTACTCTTTTATTTTATTTTTCTTTGAGGTTTGTCTTGCTACAGCCTCAATTATCAACTTTCCAATAAGTTCTTCTAGTTGTCCTTCTGTTTTAATGTTTTGATCATTGTCGAAGTTTCTCCAAACTAAGTCTTCTTTCTAGAGCGTTCTTTCATGAACCCGGGTGTTGTAATGTCGAGTTGTTATCCAATCTTGTATTCAAGTATTTAGACGTCGAGTTATTGTAGTAATCAAGCACTATAACATTGAGTTTTTCTTGTACTCATTGAATTCTTTAGGTACTTGTGTATTGAAACACCGAGTTGCTGTTGCTTTTGTACTCGGGTGTTGGAACACCGAATTGCTCCTACACTTGGGTATTGGAATGTCGAGGTGCTTTTATACTCGGGCACTGGGATGTCGAGTTATTCATGTACTCATTGAATTCTTCCTATACTCAGGTATTGGAACGTTGAGTTTACTCATGTATTTAGACCACTAAAATGTAGAGTTATTCTTGTACTCAGTTACTGGAACACTGAGAAGCTTTTGTACTCGATCACCAGAACGCCGAGTTGCTCTTATTACTCGGTCACTGGAATGCCAAGTTGTTCTTGTTACTCGACCATTGGAACACCAAGTTGCTCTTGTTACTCGGTTATTGGAATTCTGAGTTGCTCTTGTTACTCGATCACTAGAACATTGAGTTACTTTTGTAACTCAGTCACTAGAACACCGAGCTACTTTTGTACTCAAGGTACTGGAATGTTGAATTGCTTTCTTGGTTGATTAGGATTGTGCACCTGTATGACCCGTGGAAATTAATTAATTAAATAATTAATTAAGTAATAAATGCGGGTGGTGGGAAACTTTGAAGTCATTAAATGTTAATGGGTATGACGTGGAAAAGTACTAACTCAAATGGTTGAGAGTACTTTATATGTGTGAGAGGACTTGGGTTCAAGTCCTATGAATGCCTGTTGTGTGTTACTTGAATTATTCTTGTTTATTTTTGATAGTATATTTGTGAATAGCGACTGATATTATAATTATAGAATTATAATAGTTATCACTGAATGTGAATTGGCACAGTGGTTATGCTTTGGCCTTATGAGTGGAAGGTCATGAGTTCAAACCTTGGTAGTCAGGAATTTACCTTTATTTTTGCCAACTTTAGCTTGGAGTGAATGTGAAAAGGTGGGGGTAAACCTAGGAGAAGGGGCAAGTCAAAAGGGGCTGAAAAACCATTGAATAACTACCCTTGAATAGGAATTAAACCCACCAAGCCTATTTTCGTTTTATTTTTAAACCCTCAATGGAGACACATATAAAAGGGCCAATTTGAGAAAAAAAAAGGGTTCTGGGTGAACCAAGGACTGTCATTCTTCTCAATTCTAATCAAGAATTCCAAGTTAGGGGAGTTATTCTTATGTGTATACGAATTTTGTTGTGATTCTTTGTTTGTGTTATTCTCAATTTGATTTTGCATAATGTTAATTTCATATTATAGGCACTGTGATTGAGAATTGGAGAAATTGATATTGTGCATAAAGTTTTGGGATGATTTATATGAATTGAATGAGGGTTTTGGTATGGAATGGTTGTGAATGCCAAACCTTGTGTCTTAGTAGTCAAATTTGGATATAAAGCGTGATTCTGAAGTATTCTTGCAATTATGCTGTGTTAGTAATGATTGAGTGATGTTTTGGCTTTGCTTTTGGTGAATTGGGTGCGTGGACAGAGACAAAACTCTGCAATTCTCGCCCAAGCGAGCCCTTTCGCCTAAGCGAGAGTTGGAGAAACTCGTTCATGGTTTTTGGTTCACGCTGATCGCTCAGGGGACTTGGTTCAGTGTTGAGTGACAGTCAATCTCGCTTAGGCGAGAGTGGCTCGCCTAAGCGAGGTCGCGAGGAAACCTGGATGTTTTGAGCGCGACTTTTCGCTCAGGCGAGAAGTTTTAGAGTGTTGAGCGACGGATACACTCGCTTAGGCGAGAATGGCTCGCCTAAGCGAGGTCGCAATGAGACTTGGTGTTTTGTTGATTGAATCCTCGTCCAGGCGAGGAGCTTTGTGTGTATTGAGCGACTTGAGGTCTCGCTCAGGCGAGAAGAGCTCGCCTAAGCAAGATGAAGAGGTATAGCCACTGTTACACGCTTGCTCAGGCGAGGTGGGCTAGCCTAAGCGAGACTGGGGTTCTAGCTTGGGCGAACAGGCATGGCTTAAGCGAGAATGGCGAGGAACCATGTTCTTATGCATTGTTTGGATTGTTGTTTGATATTTCCTAACTTATAGGAAGTTATATGCATGTGTTTATGGTGTTTGGGCTTGAAGGATTAAGTTCATAGGGTGGACCGCATGCGGAACGTGAAATGTTTAGCTCACCGGAGGTACTCTTGTTGGGATGAATGAGCGAGGGAGTTCATTTCATGCTCAACTTGAGAATGCTATGAGCGAGGGAGTTCATAGTAAGAAAGGCAGGTATGCGGTCTGGGTCCGAGCGAGGAGTTCGGATGACGGACGAGGAGGGTCGTGGAAGCACATGAAATCCTAGAGTTAGAATACATGCATGAACTTATATTGGTTATGAGGGTGGGAATGTGGGTGTTTATAGAAAATAAACAAATGATTAATTATGAATGGGTTGGGGTTTTATGTATTTGAATATATTTATGTGCATAGCTCATCCTATTTGTTTGTGTGTGGTGATGATCAGGTAATTTATTATCCGGGAGCAGATGATGTTACAGGTGAGCCAGAAGACGCTTAGTGGCGGAAAGTGGGCTCAGTGCACGAGGGGATTTTATAATTGTTTTTGGTTTAATTTATATGTAATTTGATTACAGTTTTGACTGCTCTAGAATATTGGATTATTAATATTTTAAAGTTTTGAAATTTTCCGTGGTTTTTGGGAAATAGTTACTTTAATAAATGAGGTTTTTGTATATAAATTGTTGTTTATTATTTATTTTAAGTAATATCCTACCGGGATGTTACAACACCCATCAGATAACAACAACCCTTGGATCATCTTGCTCATGGCCATGAACTATGGTGGTTCAACCTAATATGATGCGGCGTTGTGCACATATCCTCTGTTGTTACAATTATAATCATGGTGAATGCTCTGTCCGGAGAGTTCATCCCTACATTCGTTGACTTTAGGCTCTGCTCTTGTAGGATGATGGGACCTAGCCGCCCTTTCACGCTAGTGAGGTGAAGCATGATCTCTCTTTGACCTTCGAGATTCTTCCCCAAGTCTACTCTAATGATCCCAACATTCTAGAGTTGAAGATTATCGCTTCTTCGAGTGGTTGTGCAAGACTCTACTACTCGGTCGGAGTTTTACAATTACTTCTTAGGTTATTCCTGTTGGAGCGATCTCTCTTTCTCCATTTTGTCAAGCCTCTGGTTCTTTTACTTCCAAACAACTCTCTATGTTGTTGTTGCTTCTCTTACGCGAGCTTCTTTCCGGACTTCATGAATAAGATATAGATCAACTCAAAGGTTTTCTTCATTGTGTTCTTCACAAAGTGTTGTCTTGTCGATCTCTAGTAGCGAGTGACTCTCTTTTCTTGTGAGGAAGATTAAAGATGATTTTGGTTGAGATTTAGGCTTTAAACGAAGGATGATGTAAGTGAGACCACCGAAATTGCCAACTGTGCAATGCATATAAGTTTTTCTAAAGAGAAATATTGGTCAAAGTTTACCAAGTAGACTCCCAAGAAAGAGAGGTGAGTCACAATGGAAAAACTTAAGAACCTTGTCTTTCCTAGCCAAAGTTTTCCTCAGTGTTTGTTTAATAATTTCCTCTCAGAAATCCTTAAGAAGATCATACCAAGATTCTACTAAAGAGTATCATTCATACCTTGTGCATATCGATCTATTAGCATTCTCATGCAATACAGATTTTGTGGTCATCCTGATTGAGACCAATTTGTAAGTTGTCATCCTTGTAAGCTTTATCAAAGCTTCATCTCCAAGTTGGTGTGTTAGGCTTTCAAGACTCGAGCTATTGCATCTTTTTGGAAGACTTTGAGTTCTGATGAGAGAAGGGAGATCCACCGCTTTAGGCACTAATGTAAGGAAATGGTTTTTTATACAAGCTTGTGCATTTATTCCTGACGCCTCTAAGATAGCTCTTGAATGACTTTTCATCCAAGCTTATGCGTTATTCTTAACAACTCTAAGATAACTCTCGTATGAATTTTCATCTGAATTTACTATCATCAGTTCCTGCTTAAATTTGGGTTTAATCCATTTTATTCTCTTGGTGTTGAGATTTGACCTTGCCATTATATTGTTTATTGAAATGTTGCATGGTGGTTGATAGGCAGGTGAAGTTGGAATTTGTTGAACTTACTGCATACAGGTTGTGTGCAGTCATGCTGGCTTGGTAGATTAAGGGAAGTAGCTTTTGCTACCATAAAAAGTGTTCCTCCAACCACATAACTTTACGCTTGCATGGAAGATTCTCTTGATCAGGCTTGGATACTTCAAAAACGTAATATGGCTTGTTAAGACGATGTTTATGAAGCTTAGTGAAGTTATGTTGGTGTGACCCAATAATTACTATGAAGGGTCTAACATTCTAGTCGAATATTACGTATAAAGAAAAATTATAATTGAAAATAAATTCAAAAATAATTATTATTCCTAGAACATGGGAAAATTTAAAATCCTCAATGGCTGTAAATAAAATAAGTCGTAAAAAATTTATTACACGTTCGAAATCCAAAGCCAACTAGTAATTAAAATTTTCAAGTTCAAAAAACACATGTTTTTCATAAAACCCCAAGCTCTAGCCCTCGCTCCTTCTCGATGCTTCGCCATTAGCACCTGGATCATCAACACCTGGATTCTACTTTTGTGTGACAAGTCACACAATCATCGTCAAATACAAATAGAAAGAATGAGCTAAATAATTAAACATGCATAAATGAAGATAAATACTCCATACTCAAAATAACTTAACCATGTTCTCATTTTAAAGACCTCAATACCATGAGGTACAATGAAAACCCTATCTCATAATCTCTGCGAGATCAAGACATAATCAACCATGGTCTTAGGGATTTCATATGCTTCCACGAACTTACCCGTTCGTAGTCCAACTCTACGATCCTCCCTGTTCGTAGTTCAACTCTACAAATCTCTCCGCTTGTAGCCTAACATGCGTGAACACATCCTATTATGAACCTTCCCGCTCATAACATTCATAAGTGTGAGCACAGAACATACGAACCTCCTCGCTCGTATCCTTACACAAGAGTACATCCAATATGAACCCTATCACCTGGCGGTCACCCTTGTGTCACTATGAGCTATACCAGTAACATGAAATTATGGGTTTTTGCACCCTACAACAAGTTTTAATGATCCTAAGACTCCAGACACCTGATTCTAGAATACATAATAAAGATATATTTGTTCAATGGCTTAAAAATGCACAATCACACTCTCATGCATCAATCAATCACACACACACACACGCACACACACACACACACACACACTAAGATTCATAAATAGCCATAACAGGGACCTCAATGCATATTCAGAAAGGTCAATATGACTTACTTGTGCAACTACAATTACCTGCACATCAATTTCATCTATATTGATATACATGCACTCACCAATAAAGTAATTCTTAAAATGTGAATAAAACAAAGGAGCATTCATGTTCATGGAAAGCTCACAACAAAACCCAACCATGCTTCCAACTCATGCCATATTGAACTTACCTCCAAACTAGTACCAATAATTTAGTTTTAAACCATTAACAACAATATGAATTGGAAACAATAACAACAATCTAGATTTAAACAGCAAATATCAAATTTATGATAATTCTACATAATAAAGAACAACCACAAGAAGTAGTATTAAGAACATCTCACAGAGATAGAAAGTCTTCTATTTTGAATGACTTTGTGGTTTTACTACAAGAGTCAAAAAATGACTTAAGTATTGATAATGATCCAGTTTCATTTTCAAAAGCCATTAATGGTGATAATTCTGATAAGTGGTTAGATGTCATGAAAGATAAGATTAAATCAATGGCACATAATGACGTATGGGACCTTGTGGAATTTTTAGAAGGATGCAAGAGAGTTGGGTGTAAATGGGTCTTTAAGATTAAGCGTGACACTCATGGCAATATCGAACGTTACAAGGCCTAACTTGTTGCCAAAGGTTTTACTTAAAAAGATGGCATTGGCTATAAAGAAACATTTGCGCTTGTTTCTAAGAAAGATTCTTTTAGAATTATCATGACATTAGTAGCTCTTTATGATCTTGAGTTTCATCAAATGGATGTTAAAACTGTTTTTCTGAATGGGGATTTAGAAGAGGATGTTTATATGTACCAATTGGTGGGGTTCACTAAAGAAGGAAAGGAACACATGGTGTGTAAACTTAAGAGATCAATATACAGACTTAAGCAAGCTTCTCGACAATGGTATCTTAAGTTCAATGATACTATTGTGTCCTTTAGATTTAAGGAAAACATTGTTGATCAATGTATATATCTGAAGGTCAATGGAGAAAGTTTATATTTCTAATTCTGTATGTTGACGATATCTTGCTTGCGACTAATGATCTTAGTGTATTACGTAAGACTAAGAGTTTTATCTCTAATAACTTTGAAATGAAAGATATGAGTGAGGCATACTATGTGATAACAATAGAAATATTTCGTGATAGATTATAAGGATTGTTAGGTTTGTCTTAGAAAACATATATTAATAAAGTAGAGAGATTCAAAATGGATAAATATTCAGCATCTCCCGTTCTAATACAAAAAGGAGACAAGTTTAGTCTCATGTAATGTCCAAATAATGATTTGGAACAGAAACAAATGGAAGATATCCCTTCATCTATTGTTGGAAGTTTGATGTACGCTCAAACATGTACGAGGCCAGGTTTTAGCTTTGTAGTTGGTATGCTTGGTAATACCAAAGTAATCTAGGACTGCAACATTACAAATAAAGTTTTAAGATACCTAAAAGGAATAAAAAATCACATGCTTATGCAAAATTTGATCACTTTGAGGTGATAAGTTATACAGATTTAGACTTTGCTGGCTGTATGGATACAAGAAAGCCTACATTTGGTTATGTGTATCTTTTAGCCCGAGGAGTGATTTCATGGAAAAGTGTGAAGCAGTCTATCATTGCTGCATCCACTATAGAAGCTGAATTTGTGGCGTGCTTTGAGGCCACAATTGCGAAACTTTATTTCAGAACTTGGAGTAGTCAACAATATTTCCAAGCCGCTGAAAATTTCTTGTGATAATTTCACAACAGTCTTCTTTTCTAAGAACTACAAGTATTCTAAAAGGTGCTAAGCATATGGAGTTGAAATACTTAGTTGTTAAAGAAGAAGTTCATAAATGTAGAGCGTCAATAGAACATATAAGCACAAATCTTATGATTGTTGACCATTTGACAAAAGGGTTACTACCCAAATTGTATGTTGGCCATATAAAGAAAATGAGCATTAAGTCTAGTAGTGAATGTTAAATGTTGAATGTTAATGTTATTAATGTTTATGTGACACTTTGAACTCTTTAATTTATAAGTTTCTGGAAGTTGTGTTTTCTTCTTTATGTTTATACATGGAAATTATGATGAAGAAAACAAATTATGTTATGTTATTACTATTGGAAAAAAAGGACATTATGTTTGAACCCATTATGAACTTCTCATCGTAAAGTCATATTAAGGAGAAAAAGATGATACAATAGTATATGGAAGGGATCATGTTGAGTGAATGATATGTGACCGTCATGACTCTTATTATGTTTGTGTCTTTAATTATGAATAATGATGGAACCAATTTATGTAAGGTCCTTTAATGCATATTATGTTTATGTATTAAATCACATAATGTTATGATATCATATGAGTCAAGTGGAAGAATGTTATAATTAATTGACGAATTAATTTTATTATGTGCTCATTTGAAATATTATGATGAGCCCAATTGTAATTCAATAAAATATAAGGACATATTACTTGTTAGGGGAAGTGGTAATAAAAATAAAATAAAGATAAAATAAATCCCAACCCAACTTGATGGACGTTGGCTTATAAAAGGGTATTAGGGGTTTGTCTCTGACCATAAGATTCTTTCATAGTCAGCCATCAAGAAAAAGAGTGTGAGAGGAGAAAGAAAGACAAAGAGATAGATTGGGAAAATGATGTTTAAGAACAGAGATTAAAGAACACATTCTCATTGGATCTCTCATGGATCAAGGGATAACAAAGATCGAAGAACACATTCTCATTGGATCTCTCATGGATCAAGGTATAATAGAGATTCAAGAACACATTCTCATTGGATCTCTCATGGATCAAGGTTATTATCCTATTATGATTTTTGTACGAGAATGTGTGAGAACAATGAATCTTAAAATCTTAAGATCCTAGAGTAGTTTTCTGTAATGAATTATTATCCCATACAAACTACAACATTAATTTACATTATTTGTTAAGCTATTTTTATCATTTCTTTAAAAGAATTCAAAATGTTAAATATTTTTTTCATTGTTGTGTACAATTTTTAAATTTTTCGTACTTTTTTACCAACGAGACAACAAATCAGTTAAATAATAGCTAGATAAGAGTATATTTTTGTGCACCCTATAGTTTCTTTTGCAATACTATAAATATGAAAATATTGTCTTATAAAATAACCACTTTTACATATGGTACAACTTGAAAGTCATTTCCTACTTTAAAATTATATAATTTGAAAATCAATTCTACGTTTCAATGGAGTGTGCAATTCAATTTTTTTTTACTCTTGGATTGTGCTGTAAGGCCCCTTATTTTTCTACCCTAAAAGTTTAAGGGCCTAGCCTCATCTGTTGGGCCTAGCCTCATCTGTTGGGCCTAAGGGCCAACCCATAGGGTGCCCCCAAGAACTCCCTTTTAGTCTCTTCGTTTTCCATTCTGCCCACTTTGCAAAAGCAGTCCCTTTGCTCATTTATAGTCAAGCTAGCAAAACTCCACTTCCATTTCACGTAAGTTGGTCCTCGACTCACACTTTCTCTGTCTAGCTTGTTTTTCATGGTTCCAACTAGGGTTCCTCGTAATGACTTCATTTTGTTCTAGTCTTAATATTCTCAACTCACCAAACTGTTCCTAGAACTGTGGTGCTTCTCTGTAGGGTGCTTGTGTTGGTTAGCCATCATCTGTCCTGGTAAGGTAAGCTAGGGTTTGCTTGTTGCTTTCGATATTCTGCCTAATTTGGTTCTATTTCATGATAGTGTGGCTTGTTTGATGTTGTGATTGCTTGGGAAATGCTAAAACACTGTTTGGTTGTGAATGTATGGCTGTTGCACGCGTGAACTGTGGAGGAACTTAGTGTTTTCGCTCAAGCGAGCGAGTCTCACCCAAGCGAGAGTACTAGAAGTGCTCCCTGGGACATGCACGAGTTGTCGCTTAGGCGAAGAGCTCTAGTTTTGAGCGAGAGTCCATCTCGCTCAGGCGAGGAGGTCTCGCCTAAGTGAGAAAGTGCAGAAGGCCACTATTTCTGCTTGTTGAGCTCTCACCTAGGCGAAAGGAGCTCGCCTGAGCGAGATACCCTCTCGCTTGAGCGAGAAGCTGGGCGAGAGGGTGTCTTGTTCCGCTTTCCCTCTGTTCTTTGGTGAATGCCACTTGTTTGGGTTGGATTATTAGGTTAAAGTATGTTTTGAGTGATGTTGCATGTATTTACTGGTTCATAGATTGGATTGTGATGTGTTTGGTATGACTTTAGTATGGAATATGAATGAAGGTTGGTTATGAATGTTGGCATGAGATTAATATGCATGATACGTACATACTTGGTTGGTGGAACGTGATTTGTATGTGGTTAGGGCGTAATTCCACAATAGTTTTTTGGTGGTGCGTCATGGGTTAGGACATAATACCATTAATCTCTAGGTGAGATCTCATGGTTGTGCCTCAGTTGGTCAGGACGTAATTCCATGACCCCTGTTAGTGGGAGTTCATGGTGGTGACTCATTTATGTAAATTAGTAAGGATTCAAGGTAAATATTGCATCCTAACACTCTAAAGAGATAGTTAGTCTCACATAGAGCGTACTGACTCGAGTGGTGAGAGTAGCAGGAGGCCTGGAACACTTTAAGGGTTAACCTTGTGTGTGGGGGATGAGACACTGGAACATTTAGCTCGGTAGAGCAGTAAAGACCACCACAAGTGCAAGCATCCGCTGAATCTGACTGATTATATGTATCTGGATGAGTCGTGCCATGAGTCTTAGTGTATTGTTATGTGTGTGTATCTGGATGACTGATTATATGTAACTGTATGATAAATTGTTTTCTGCTCTAGGTTACCCTTTTGCTTGTTTGATTGTTATGTGTGTGGTTTTCTCTCTTTGCAATGATCATCAAATTATTGATGTGAGCAGATGCGAGAACTCCTCGTGGATTCCGTTTAATTGGACTTTCTTGTAGGGCTATGACCCATGTATTTATGTTGTCCTTTAGTATTAATTTGATTACAGTTGAACTTTACACTTTGTCTCGTATTGGTATCGTGGTGTGCCTTAGTATTCCATTTTTGGTACCCTGGATATCTTTAAGGAGCTATTTTATACTCCGCATTTTGGCTCTTTATATTATTCTGTGTAATATTCCATTTGACTATATTATTATTTAAATGAGGTGTTACAGTTAAAACATTTAATTTTTTTAATTTATTAGTGTTAAAGAAAAACAAAAGTCATGGCTAAAAAAACTTAAGTTTTTCGCATTCCTAAATTTGATAACAAGATTGGTAAAGTTCCAAATATGAAAAGTTTGTTTCTCTCAATCTCATCTCAATGTTTGGAACTCGACATACCAATGATGCATGTATTGCCAAAAGAAAAGAAATATGAATGAAGATTGAAAATAATTAACACTTAGAAGAAAAGTATTTGAGATTTAAACTTTAAACAAATGATGTAATTGTGACTCAATTTATTTGTGTTAATAAATTTAAGATGAATTTAATATATTTGGTTTTCCTCCATCAACATGGACATGCAGACCTGAACCATTTGGGCTGAGAAGCCCAGGGAAATGGTAGTGTATTTTGCTTCCTTCAAATAAATGGATTTTTGTTTTCAATTAATGACTTGTAGTGGTGTATTAATTCCATGTGGGGGTGATGATTAGTGTTTTTGTTTGCTTGTGTTGTGAGAGGTAAAGGGTGGAATAGTGGATGATTAATGATTTTGTTGCCCATTGAAATATCAGCCCATGTTGTCATGAATGAAGTTGTAGAAGTGGAATCTGCCAAGAGATGAACATAGCTTAGGCCTATTGCTAATCCACCTTCTTCAAATTCAGTCACCTGAAATTTATACCAAAATTCAAACCCATATAAGGATTCACTATTTCAAGATAAAAAAGAAAGTTAAGATTTTCTAATGGATCTTTCTATTTTATCTTCTATCGAAGATTAAAAATACACCGATGATATTTTAAAAATACCAAAATCAATGTATTTTGAAAAATACAACATAGGAACAACACAAAATACCAACAGATAATCCAAATTGAATTGATTAAAAGATTTTTAACTAGAACATAAAATGTGGACCAATAATAAGGTTAGTGGAACATGTCCTCCTAATGCACAAGTTGGATTTCCTTTTCCCTATCAACATTTGCAAGCCATTCTTCCACACTCCCTTTGGCTTTGGCCTCCACCACTCTCACACTTGCATCATTGCACTTGATCTTCCAATGTCCTCTTTCATCTCTTGTCAACCTTCCACCCACCATGGGGAAATGGGTCAGCATTTCTAACAAACTCTCCTAAACCTTGGTAATAACACACCAACCTAATGTGGTTGTGCTCCATGTGGTGATCCAAAGCTAATAAGGGAAAGTACTTCCCTGGCTCCACTGCCTTGGTGCTCACCATAGTTCTTTTGCAGATGATATGATTGGAAATGTGATAATGATGTTATACATGTGTGGGGTTTTATAGATGTGTTAGTTTTAGGCATAACTCAGTCACGACATTGGAGGAAATGAAAAGGTGCATGGAGTTCAACTATTTCTAAAGGAAACAAAGTTTTCATGCATACCATAAAAACAGCCCACTAATACATGAGGAAATGATGTTTTCATGAGCCATGAATGTTGTTGGCTTGATTTTGGGGTTTACACTATATGTGGAATTTGAAGTATCATGTGCATGCATGGTTTTCACAATCTCATTACAACAAAACACTTTTATAGATAATTGCAATAATTCTTAAAGATATTCTTGCAAAATTGGTGAACTCTCAAAAACATATAAAAAAGTTGAGTTCATCGAATCATTCATGAGTCATGTATGTTGTCAAAATCTTAAAGAAAACTTAACATGGGGTATTATAATGATGTTGTTCTCCAATTAAAATAACAATTTCGCATCAATGATTCAAATAATACAAGATTTCAGAACTCTCTTAAAATTAAGAAAATAATTTTTGGATTTCCAAAATACAAAATGGATAGAGAATTTGTTACTTCTGAAAAGGAAGTTTCCAACTAAAATTGAAGGTTTAATTACTCTAACGGTACTCACTTTGGTACAAATGTGTCGATATGGTACCCGTTTTTAAAAAAGTGTTAATTGCATCCCAACTTTTGAAAAAGTGCTTCAATTAGGTCCCTTTCAGACGGAGTTGACTAACGTCGTTAGTCAACGTGCCACGTGTCAGTTTATGGTTTTTTTTAATTTTTTTAAATTTAAAAAAAATAAAAATAAAAGTGCCATGTGTCAGGTCCCCGTGTGTGATACGTGGTATTTTCAGTGCCACGTGGCAATGCAATGCCACGTTTCAATGTCACTATCAGATGTCATTGTGTTGATTGCGATTTAGTCCCCATATATGTCTTTTTGTTTCAATTTAGTACCTACTTATGTGTATTTGATTCAATCTTAACCTAATTTTTTTAATAATTAAAATCCATTTTTTATAAAATTAAAAGTAATTAAGTATAAAATTTTTACAAAAATTAAGTATTTGATATTTATATTAAAATTTAGTTGTAAAAGTCATTTTATTAAGTCATTTTTAATAAAAAAAAAATAGTATAACATTCAGACAAATAGAAATTTTGGTTTAAAATTAGTAAGAGACAATATTGTTCTATTTTGAAAAAACAAAATAATTAACAAAAACATGAGTACTTAATAAAAAAGTAATTAATAAAGTAATATGTTAAAAAGTCATTTTTAATAAAAAATATTAGTAAAACATTTATGCAAATAATAAATTTGGTCTAAAATTGAGAGAAACAATATAAATATTAGTACTTAATTTTGTAAAAATATTTATACTTAATTAGTTTTAATCTTAGAAAAAATGGATTACAAAAATATTTTACTTATTAAAAAAATTGGGACAAAATTGAATCAGATAGACATAAGTAGGTACTAAATTGAAACAAAAAGACATATATAGAGACTAAATCGAAATCAACACAATGGTATCTGATAGTGACACTAACACGTGGCATTGCAATGCCACGTGGCACTAACAATGCCACGTGTCACACACAGGGACCTGGCACGTGACATTTTTTTTTCAAAAAAAAACACATACTGACACGTGGCATGTTGACTAATAACGTTAGTCAACCCCGTCTGAAAGGGACATAATTGAAGCACTTTTTCAAAATTTGGGATGTAATTGACACTTTTTTAAAAGTGAGTACCAGATTGACACACCTATACAAAAGTGAGTATCATCCGAGTAATTAAACCAAAATTCAAATATACACTTCACTTACTCTAGTTTAGCATGTTTGTAATAGTTGCAAATCTCGATCTTAGTTCCCTCTTGGCAAATGTTATTAACTAGTTAAAATGAACATGTGGAGAAAGTTGAATTTTAAAATTAAATGCCTTGAAAACTGTTTAATTAATGAACATGATTATGTACTTTTAGCATGCACAATAAAATGATAATGCGTGTATTATCTTTTTGGAACCTATGGGATCTCATCTTACTAGCTTACACTAACGTATTCCATAGCAGATTACCTCACTAAAACTAACTCTTGTCATGTTATTTATCAGTATACATTATACAATTTAGGGAAATAAATATAGTTCAGAAGTCAATATACTAAATGTTTTCAGTCATATATATTCTTCTTTCCGGATTGTGCTAAAAATGTCTACCAAATTATACATTATGAAAATCCTTTTTATTCCTTAAAAAGAAATCTTTTTATGAAATACAATCTAAAATCTGGAAATCAGTTTTACTTTCGGAGAAAATTTTTGGAATTGTAAAGTCAAAAAATAACTTTCAAATCATACAATCCAGAGTGCAGGAAGAAAGTATCCATTTATTTCGGTAATGTCACTTAAAATTTAGAAATTGATTTTCTGGAATTCTAATTTTTTAAGATATTGAACAATACGCACAGCAGAAACAAGTAAAAACTCAAAATATAATATACAGAGACAGGTAAAAGATTGGCATGATTCGAAAATTAACACTATATTAGAAAAGAGTTTCACAGAGAAGTATCATAATGATCTGATCCAGTTACAATGGAAATGACGCCATAAAAGATACCAATCACTTCATCTTAGCCTCTGTAAACAGAACATGACGATTAACCCTAGGATCAAATTTTCGAAACTCAAGCTTCTCAGTAAATTGCCTTGGCTTCCTCTTAACATAGAAGAACCCAGTGCCGGCAGCAGAAACTAGT
>Ga0099822_1004505_pt1 | contig 18139 bp, 10 predicted proteins | sample CowpeawhiteBW_FD_76839 | JGI IMG/M metagenome (GOLD analysis project Ga0099822, IMG submission 76839) | Root nodule microbial communities of legume samples collected from California USA - Cow pea white BW | ecosystem: Host-associated > Plants > Roots > Nodule | place: USA: California | collected...
AGTCCTTTTTAACGAGTTGAAAAGTCTGTTGATTATTAGTAGTCTTTGGTAAAACTTCTTTAAAACAATTTGTTAATTTTATTATTATTATTATTATTATTATTTTTATTTTATATAGCATTTTAACTTCGTTTGATTATCTTTTTACACTTATTATATTATTAAATTTGTTCTTTTGTCATTATTTATTTTAATTATTGTACTATTTGCATTATTTATTTTTACTATTGTACCCTAAATTATTAATAGTTAATTAGTATGAATACTAACTAGTACATAATGACATTTAAAAATATTTTACGATATTGAATATGCTAATGAGGCTAAAGTATGAAATATGCTAAATGAACATTTATTTTATTTTAAATTTGATTGGAAATAACATGAGATATAATATATGATAATAATAAAAAAAAACTAAACTTATAATTAAATTTCTATCAATGAAAGAACTAAAGTTTATATAAAAATATTATATAGAAGCACATCTATATTCTAACTATTATTAAATGATATAATTTTCGCTGACATTTTAATATTTAATTTAACAAATTTTAGTTTTAAACTAACTTTAACATTTTTAGTTAAACACAGTTTTGGTAAGTATCTGGGTTCTATAAAACGACAACAGAAAGCATTTTTTTCTAAATATATAATAGTATCTATTATAACGTACAAAAACAAATTTGAGAAATATCAGTTTTCTCCAGAAAAATTAAACAAGCATTCTCTAAATATTTCGAACATTACATAAGATGTGCATAAATATCGATGAATTAAAATGTAGAAGCGAATTTAGAAAATATGAATTGAAATAAAAATGCGATCATTCCAAATTTAATTTAACTAATAAAATGTATTTTAGCAATGATTTGCTAGTAACTTATTATATCGTGGTTTATAAAATATGTCAAGTTGACTATATTTGGTGCATCATCTATCAACTAGAGTGGCATAATGAAGTGCTGCATATATAATATAGATACAGTTACAATAATTCATTACGAATTTAAAATAAAATTCTAAAAAATATAATTGCATGGTAAAAATGTAAAAGTTATAATTAAATGACACAAATAAACAAACAAACATGATTAAGCAAAGAAAATTAATAGCACTCCCAAAACCTTTATCCATACACAATTCACTTCAAGATATGTTTCTAAATTTTTTAACTTGTTCCAAAATCTATGTATACATAAAACAATATAATAGTTTTTCAACAATATTTTTCTATAAATGAATCTGATACATTTAAGATCATGATATGTTCATTGAATAACAGTCAGTTAATTTTAAGTATATTTTTGGTTATTGAACTCTTGAATAAAAATTGGAATTAGTTCATCTTTGAAATTTTGGTCTAATTTAGTCCATCAACTTTAAAAATGTGTGGATTTAATTATTTTAATTAATTTTTATTAAGTTCAGTTTCAAAAATGTTTTTTAGCAAATATGAAGCAAAAATGTGTCAAACGATATAAATAACTCAAATATTATTATGACAAATATTAGAAATATCAAATAAATTTAACAAAATTTGATTAAAATGATTAAATTTATACATTTTTAAAATTTGAAGATTAAATTGGACTAATTTTTATAAAAAGTTCAAAAATAAAAACATATTTAATCCTGACTATTAATGATGTATCTTAGACTTATATATAAGCTTATTATTCATAAACAAACCCAACATTGATCTTTTATGTTTATGGATGTGATGGTTTGACATACATAGAAGGTAATAAAGAAAAAAAAGTAGAAGATGATGGTTAAGAAAATGGTAAGAAAGTAACGATGGTTGAGTTAAGGAGAGGGCCATGTGAGGGGGGACAGGGATGATTTGGTCACAGCTGGAAATGGAAAGAGGAAATGGTGGCATTTGTTGGCATGGTTACACTTCTTTCTGTGAATTTCCACATGTGCCCTTGTCTCTTTCTTCTGTCTTTTTCAAAATTTTTAAATTGTTTGGGTCTTATGGAACACTGTCTTGTGTGTGTTTATAACGTTCTCAATTCGAAAACCACGGCATGGGTTTTCTAACGTTCCAAAACATTTACGATTAAATTGAGATATATCTTTCACAAATATTAGAATACTTTGTTATTACAAGATACCATGTTTTTTTTTTAATAAAGCTACATTCTATTGATAATAGGAATGGTCTTTTGTTACGTACGTTCTCCTCCTTGATTAGTCGTAACGTATACATGTGATAAAACTTACATGTTTTTATGTTTTATATTTTCACTTTTTTAAATTTTGACAATTTTTTCTAACAATATGAGATGACATTTTTTAAGTGATTTTGAAATATTGAATATGAAAAAATAGAAAAATAAAAAATCACTTAAAAAATATCATCTAAAGTCTAAAGTCGTAAAATAAAGTTGTCAAAATTTAATAATCAAAAAAATATTTTTCTTTTCATAATTTATTCAAATACTTATGGTGTCTTGTATATTTCTATACATTTAATAATAGATTTTGTTTGTATTTTCTATCTTTTCATCTTTATAATCGATATAAAAATTCAATTTTTTATGTTGCAAGTCTTCATCCTTTTATAATTTTATAATACTTTGTAAAAAAATTAATACGGAAGTATGAATTTTGCTTCAAAATTTCTATGTTGTGTATATTTTTTTTAATAGACATGGTCTAAACAAACTAACATAGAATTTTTTTTGTTATAATAGTGATAATCATTATTTGTAATTATTTTATTTTCTTTAAATCATATATCATTATGTAAAGAAATTTATCAGATAAATAAAATATGTATAATAAATTAATGTGAAGTGTATAAAAATTTATGAATTTTTATGTGATGATAAATAAATAATATATTTTGAAATGTTAAAGTTGATAATAATCTTCAACATGAACTTATTTGGAACACGTTAGTTAAATAGTAAAATATGTAATTAAGCTAAATATTAATAAAAAAGATATTTAGTTTCTTATATATAAAAAAGTTGCTTATTATTTAAAGTTCAACGTTAAAAATAATGGATTTAGATCTTTAATTCATTAAAACATCTTTCAACCACAAAGGCGATCATGGAATTGATTTTAAATTTTAAAACAAATAATATGTCAAATGCAAAAATGGGACAAACTCTATCCAATAGACTAGTAATAATGAAACAACTAAAATTACAAAAAATATTAATATCTGAATTCTCAAATTATTATCATGTTTTAAGAAAATAGGATATACGCCATTCTTTCTTCCTCATTTATATTTACACATATTTTAAACTAAAATTTGGTAGTAAATAGTTATTATTTTGAAATCCATCGATTAATTACATTATATAAATAAAATATCTTTTAAGATAGATGAAACTTATTATTATAAACATGCATATTATGCTACAACAACGGTAACGGGGCTAAAGGAAGAAGACACAAGTAAATAATTTATTAAAAAATTGGCATATATTATTTTACCAACTAACCCAACCGACACATTCAATTGCAATAGAACAACTATGCAATCTTGTTACGTTCCTTTGGAATAATTATAATTGCCTAGTACAATTATTCACACTGATTATAATTTTATTTTTAATTAAATTGAAATATAACTTCCAACTCTCCCTATCAATATAATACTTATTCTAAAGTTAATTATATTTTTAGTTTTTAAACTTAAAAAGAAATTGGATTTCATTTGTATGATATTCTCTGTAACAATACCGTTAACCAAATTAAAATATGACAAAGGATATTAAAAAGTACATTAAAATGAAAGAATATTTCGAAAATGTAAAAACCGAGTAAAAAAAAACGCCGATTGTCACATTTACATCGTTCACTGTTATATTCTATTTATCTATAAAGTGTAAGATAAAATTGACACAAATTAAAAAAAAAAAAAGATGAACACTTAAAATGATTAAGAATTAAAAATATAATTAACTTTTTATTTTAAGCATGACTATCTTAATTATTGATATAAGATTAAATAGTTAAATCACTTTCTTTGAACTATTTCCATGCAATTCATCATTCTAAAATACACTTCTAACTTTGAATGACATGAAAAAAAGAGTAAAATATTTGAGAGGTAACTTGTACGCAAAATCTGATCCTATATAACACATTAACTTTTCTATGAAAAAAAAATGCAAAAATCTTTTATGCATATACTTAGAAATATAAAAGGTGAAGTTAGCATAGCCTCATTAGGAACTACCACACGTCTTCAACTTTCCAATCTTTATATAAATTTAACAACACTATTTAAAATATGCACACATAATTAAATATAAATATATATCTTTCTATCTTCAACAAAATATGAATAATTATGCATTAAATATATATAGAAATGTTGAGACACATGGGAAGAAAAAGATACCCTAATGATGCCAACTTTAGTGATTGTAATGTTAAAATAAAGAAGAGAAAATATTAATGCGAAATGGTAGAAGCATGGAGAGAGTGGAATGCACATGATGATGATGATAATGGAAGCATGAAAACTTTTTCACATGTTGATCCCAACAAAACCATTATCCATTTTTGTAATATTTTTCTTATTTATCACAATGACATGACACCATGCTTATGCATGCTACCATGATGAGGCTTCTTTTATGGCTTTCTTTTGGCTTCACAAAAGCTTCAATGTCAATAAAATATGACAGTTGTCATCTTTTTGTTAATTACTTGAGAATGGTATATAAGAGAAATTCCCTTAATGCATGGTACCTTTGATATGTGGACAAATATTTGTGGGAGTACTTGTAAAAGAAAAAAATAAAAAATAATTTTTAGAAAATTGAGTTTTTTATTTTTGCCTTTAAGTTAAAATAAGCTTGTTTGTAAAATAATTTGTAAAAGTTATCACGTAATATTTATAAACTTTTACATTTAATTTATAAAGTAAATATATTCCACTTTTTTTTCCTATAATAATTTTGTTAGCAAATTGTTTAAATTTATGTAAGCGAGGAGACTGATACACACGTAGTTAAAATTTATGATAATTAAACAATAAAACTTATTACCTGAACTCATAAACTTTTTAGAAAATAAATATGTTTTTGTCTCCAAAAGTTTGACTTCAATTTGGAAATTATTCCTAATCGAAATTTGTTCATTGTTTGTCACTATCATTTCAAAATTATTATTTTTGATCCATATATTTTTGGACGACGTTAAAAATAATCTTGTGTGACAAATGACGTTTCTACATCATTAACAAATATCATGACAAGTGTTTTGACACATTATTGACACGTATTTTATTTATTTATTTTTTCAAAATTTATTAGCATTTTTATGTTTAAGGTTTTTAATTTTATTTTTTTCGAAAATGAAGGTTATTGAAATGCATGTTTAAGGCTCTTGATATTTTACCATGGTAAAATTGATGGCTAGATAAGTAAACTGAAATCGTGACAGAGGAAATGGTTTGTGGTTGCTGGTGTGAATGATCATGGTGTTTTTCTATAACTAAAAGTGTGCAAACATTTTGTTTATTAATAATCATCGATTACAAGCAGCTTCAAATAATTGATCGATCCAAATTGAAGAATTTGCCACAAGGATCAATCATATTATTCAGGTTCTTCAATCAGATGAACAAAGAGGATAAACTCTTAGAGAGAAGTTAAAAAAATATAAAAAAAAAAATATTTAAATAGATGATGTGATTTAAAATAATAAAACTGTATAACAATCTTATTTATACTAAAAATTTTTAATAAAAAATATTAATCGAATCTCACCATTTTTAAACCGCTATTAATTCTAAAACACTATTTTGTTGTTCTTTACACCAGGCCTAATAATTTGAATAACAAAAGTAAGGATTTAAGAGTTTTATATAAAATAGAAGCAACAATAAAACAAGCGTTACTAAATAATCAAAGTTATAATCGTAATAAAAGTTGTGTACTAGTGTGAGAAAGATGAATATTACCTGCTTGTTAACTTTTATTTTTTTACAATAATATTCACGATTAGGTTTGAATAACTATTATCTCATTTAAATTAATACATTCTCTCTGTAAGTATAATAACAAAATGCATCATATCTATTTATTATATTTGTTAAATATAACACATAATTAACTTAAGAAAGTTATCAACTATTATATTAATAAATTATAATATATTTCCAGACTTATTATTATTATTATTATCAATACTAATAAAATTTATTGAAATCATTATTAAAGAAAACATCCTTTTAGTATTTAAATTAAAAATACTCTTTTTTATCCTTAGTATAAGACATAATTAAAAAGAAATTAGTGATTGTTATTTTTTCGTTAAAACATTTACACTATTAACTTCGTTCCTACTCTTAATAAAGAATATGAAAAAGTATAAATACATAATATTTTTTAATGCTATTTAGTGTTTTGAGTATTATTTAAATTTTTGGTTATATTCCATTTATTTTCCAATTATCTCATTGGTTAACCAGTCACTTTTAGTTATCAATGGAAAATAGACGTTAAAATAAAAATAAAATAGATGTTAAAAATTCGATTTGAGTGAAAACTTAAATACAAGAATTTCATAAATTTTAAAAAATAATAATGTTTAATATAATAAGTCTGTAATCATTGAAAAAATCATTTAAGAAATAATAATCTGATGTGATGTTGATGACAAATATATAACATATTATTGAGCACCACTTGATCATAATTAAATACATAGAAAAAAATTTAATGATTTCTATTGGCAATTACAATAATGGTTTGCATAAAGAATTGAAAAAAAGAAAAGGAAGTTTCTCATAATGATTTCTTTTGTCACTTTTGGAATTTGAAACAAATAAAAAAGATATACAAAGCATATTCTGAAGCACATGGTTGTAAAAGAAAAAAGAATTAACAAAATTGGCATAAATACAAAATGAGAAGCTGTCTTACACTTAACTCAATCATAGTGTGCCAAAGTACTTTTTTCTTAACTTGAAAATAAAAAGTTATCAAAATAAAGTAGTATTGTGTGATATTGTTTATTCTTAAAAATATTATCCAGAAAGAGAAAACATAAAAAAAAGAAAAAGAAAAAAATATTTTCATACAAGTTCATTTTCTCAAGTCTTTTTGGAGTGGTGGTGAATTACTTGTCTATTTTAAAAAGTAAATTGAAAAAAAATATTTAACTGAAATTAATTTTAAATAGTTTTTTGCATATTTTTTAAATAATAATTATTTATGAATATAGTTTTGAAAATATATAATTTTTCATCACCTTTCTCCTTTTTGATAGTTCTATAATTTGAAAAATGATTGTGAAATTCAGTCCCACTTTGAAACTAAAAATCTCTAAAATGGTCTCATCTATATTGAGCATTCCTTCTATATAGGACAATATTTATAGACTACTACTTTATATTTTTTTTTCTTAATTACTATAAAATGTATAAATCTTTAAATATTTTATATTATATTTTTTATTGATTTGACTTGTGACTTTTATTACTTTTTTGTAAAGTCAATTGAATCCACGTATATAATTTATCACCTTTTGCTTAAACAAGTTGTTCAATAACTGTTTTTTTACGAGGTTATCTTTATTACTGGGTTTTGCAATATATTATGAAAGATTGCATAAATATAGTATGAGTCACGAGGTTGCTAATTTGTCATCACGGTTAAAATGGGATTGACATAAAATTTTATAAAATTACAAAAAAGAAGAAGAGAAAACTACAAATTAAACACCCATTTTTAAATACTTTTACCATAAAACTTAACTGATTTTTTTAAAATTATTTAAAAAACTAAAATGCTAAATTTTTAAAAGTTAAATTATAATTTTAGTTCCTAAATTTTCAACAACATTTTATCTTTTTCATAAACTTTGTAACAATTTCATCTTCATACTTTATGAATGAATGTATAACTTCTTGGACAACCAATGACATCAAACAATTTATGACGATGACAAGTTACACAATGGATTAAAATTGAATGTTCAAGTGACTATGATGTTCAATTTTAATTTACTGTACAACATTGTTTGCTACATTATAAATGGTTTAATGTTATTGACGATGATATCATATATCGTTTATAAAGTATGTAAATGAAATGAATACAAAGTTTACGGTAAAAACAAAATTTCAATTGAAGGTTTAAAAATAAAAAATATAATTAATTCTTTTCTTTAATCTTGCATAAAATAAACAAACTACATTTAAGAATCTAGAAAATAATTAAAAGTAATAGTTGTTTTAATGATAATACTCAATTATTTTATTATATTTTCTATTAATCCTTTTCTTAAATAAAATCCTACATAAAATACACAAACTACATCTAAGAAATTAAAAAATAGCTTAAGAGTAGTAGTTGCTTTAATGATTATACTCGATTATTTTATTAGATTTTCTATTAATCAGATTTCATTTCATAAGAATCACCATCTTTTTATTAATTAAAACTTGTTGAGATTTTTAATTAGTGGTATGTGGTTAAAAAAATACATCTCGCAATTTTGATATTTAATGGAAATATTATAATTGAATATTATACTAATATAATAGAAAATAAATGATGTGTTATTAATATTTCACTCGATATATAACATATGTGATGAGTTTGAATGGAAGTAAGATACATATGTATGTCATAGTATAATGATTTAAGATTACATGAAAATGTGATGTATGTATAAATATTGTATGTACTTGTATTTTTTTTCCGTTTAATATAATGATAGGGTAGTCATTCATAAGGTGAGAATTCTATTATTTGGATGACGTGTGAAGTGTATTGATATATCTATATAGTTTTTATGCTTAATACCAAATTTGAAATGCCTTAATTAATAAATTATTTTAATAATAGAAAAATATAGTAATATACAAAAACACAATATTATAATTTATGGTGATAAAAACTAAAATGATGCATAAACTCATAGGTTCCAAATATTTAAAATACACATGAAAGTTTAAATAAAATATATTATCGTATTTAAATTGAAATTTCAACAATTTGCATCAATATTTATTAATCATAGCAAGTTTATATATAAAATAAAAAATAATAATTATTTTAAGGTGAAGTTTTATTTTTTAAGGAAAAAGAGTAAAAATGTGTACTATTAAGGTTTATGTTGTTTTTACCCATTCTACCGTTTTTGTTTGTTTTTTGACCATACTTTTTTATGAAATCGGTTGTGTAGTCTGTTCAAACTATCACCAATATAAAATAATAATGCCAAGTTTCTAAAATGAAACAATTATATGTTAATAGGTTATGAATGCAAGGAAAATTGGGAATGAATCAAATTTTGATTCTTTGAATGCTAATTTAACATAAAGGTTGAAACACAAAAATAGACTTTCCAGAAGCATAAGTATATGTCACTTACTACTTGTGCTTATATTTGCCAATTTTGAAAAAAATTACTAGAATGACTAAACTATAATGGTTTCTCACTTTAGATATTACTTTTTCTTCCAAAATAGGCATTTTTCATTTTCGTGAACGTGTATGAGTATCCATTGGAAATTGCTTCTGAAAACGTTCTGAAAAATCCTCTAAAAAGTTGTTTCTGAAAATCTCATTCTAAAACTTATTCCAAAAATTTCTATTTTTTTTTTCAAATATGTAACACGGATGCTACTTTTACTGAAGACAAAATGGTTATTTAAGAAAATTGTGGGGGTGCACGAAGAAATTGTCGGGGTGCAGGAAGTAAAACCATTATTCCACTCTCAAGCATGAAATAAATTGGATTAGGCTTGTTAATTTCTTCCGCGTAACAAATCCTCAAAACTGTGCGATTTATACATAAATACAAATATTGATTTAGTTGTGAGACTTACATTTTATAAGTTAACTGAAAAAAGATGAAACAAATGTTACAGCCAAAGATAAAAGAAATAGAGGAACACCCCAGAAGTTGAAAAAAGACTTGTCCTCATAGATGATGTCCAATAAACTCTCAAAATTAGGTTTATCAACTTCAAAATTCATATGCTGACATGCTTATAAACTTTTCAATATTTCCCCCCCGGGGAAGGAGACATTGGTGTTACAATCACTAAATATGTAATCTTAAAGATGTACAAAGAATAAAAGTTAAAATGATTAATGAGGCCATTTGAAGGTTTCTACATTGGAAACCATGGTGTGGCTAGCAGCTAAATTGGATTTTAGGATAGTCATTTACAAAATAAGCAGCACCTATTTTATAGCCACTAACCTTTATGTCTTTGTCTTGTCTAATTTTAGTTATGTACACATTACTACACTGGTTTATTTTCTTCGAATTTCATGCACATGGTGTTTAATATCATGACTTCAATTAGAGCCAAATTCCTCATTCCACCGCTCAAGCTCTTCCCACTTGCTTTTGATTAAGCTTGGTCTAATTACAGCCATTGCCTTCTTAAAATCCTCGTACCTCAGTCCTCTTACCTGGTAGAACTTAAAATAGTTAACTTCTAAGAATGAGAGAAAGGTTTTCATTTACAAGATTGTACTAATCTGCATCTAAGATCTAGTAATTCAAATCAAATAGCATGCCTGATTAGCCTTAACAGTAAGAATGTCAGCACCCAACTCTCTAATTGGCATCATTGCAGCTTCTTCACACAAGGCTTGCAGATCACTACCGGAATATCCTGCAAACCAAGAATAACAAACATTATGGCAAGTCTGAAAAGGGAAAAAAAAGGAGAAAAAGAAAAGAACATATCATTGTTCTAATTTCTTTCTCATCACGAGTCAAATTAGGAAGAAGCAAAACAAGTATTTTAGCTACAAATAGTTACCTTCTGTCTCTTTTACAAGCCTCTCTAGATCTCTACCTGCAACATAAAAATCCAAAGCTTTTAGTTGAAAGCAGAACAATGCAAATAATAATAATCTGGAGCTTCTTTCTAGAAGATTTCAATGACAAAAGTTTAAAGCAAACAGAAAATAACATCTCTAACAAGTAATAAAACTTTTGCATTTTCAAGTATTTGTTTGGCAAACCATAAGCATTAGATCAATTCGACCAGATTTGGCATTAAGTTTCAGATGAAACCAGAATATATGAAGGTACAAGCTAGGCACAGTAAACCCAGAACTACCCTATTGAAGAATAAATAACCAGGAAATACACTCTGTAGCACCACCGAGATATCTAAAGAAGTATCATAAAACATAAAATATGAGCACATTACTTACTAGGTAAGGAGAATGCTTGACCCTTGAGCTTGTGTTTTAACAGAAGCTTTCGAACATTTTCATCTGGTAAAGGTACGTATATTCTCTTTACCTAGTAAAGATTTAACAGCAAACCCAAAAAGTGTTAGCAGAGAAGCAGCATGTGTGGTTCAAAGATCATTATTAGTTTAAAATCAGCGTCCATCCATGGCATACAATCATGCACAGATTTCAATGGGAATAAATGACATATCTCTTGAAAAATATAATTCAATATGTTCTAACGATTTTTTTTTTGAAGACTAGTTTTCCACAAAACATTTCGGAAATGTTGTTGGAGGAATCTTAACAGAGAGCATAAGTCTGGGTTAAAGAAACAAATGAATGCCACATTGACATGCAAATAGAAACTCCCTACAAATATAAAACCAATATATACAAGATAATACTGATTATTAGAATAGAAGTTTATCGTATACTAAATACAGACATGTTGCAATTAACAAAGGTATACAAGCAAAATAAAATTATCTACAAATGGGTTTCGATTTCATATGATGATATGACCATTTTAAAACCAAAATTCAAGACAGAGTGATATGATCACATCATTTCTTAACCTATTACAAGGTATACTAATCATTATGCAAAAGATAAACAGCAAGTTATATCCCTGTACAATATGTCACATGAGCAACATGACATTCTAGAATTATATTTTCTACATTTCCAGTATAGGACACTAAAGAAATTCTTACCAGTCTCCTAAGAACTGCATCATCCAATTCTTGTGGCTTATTTGTCGCACCTAAATTAAGGAGAAGGGAATTTATGAATTTAGTAAGACTAATATATTCATAGACACATGACCAAGTATTCACTTATATCCATATTCAGACTCATTATTGTGTAATATAAAAAAAAAAGAAAAAAGTATGAAGATAAACATGCAATTCCACATACACAATGGCCTAAATCAGTCTAGCATCCCATTATATACAGATGCCACGTTTTTAGGACAGATTACAATGCAGGCTAGCTAGGAAAGGAATTAATATTGTTCTTAACACACTACAAATGTGAGATTCAGCTGAATTTAAAAGGGAGAAGAGAAGTAATGGCCTCATGATGTTCCATTAGATGAGATTAAACCATGATGTTCCACCAGATGAGATTAAACCATGATGTTCCACCAGATGAGATTAAACCGCTATTTCTGGAATAAGCCCAAAGCCCATCTATATGGGGCTAATAAGACGACAACAATCTTTGGAGGACGAATGTGATGACACTTGAAATCTTTGAGGGACTAATATGGTGACTAAAGCTTTTAAAAGACTTATGTGACGACACATAACTTCTGATGACTAAATTGAGGCTTTACAACATGAATGTCACAAATTCCAACATTCCCAGATGAGCATACATCTAAACTATCAATCGTCACTTTCCAAAGGGGAACTAAGACCAGCAACTGCAACTATTACCAAAGGAACACTAAACCAGTGTGTACTAGGTCTAAAATCTAAATCTTGCTTGATTTTAGAAAGTGAATAACTAAGTATCTTTAGATGTAATGCTTACCAATTACAATCACAATATCATCAGGATTGGAGGTCACCCCATCAAACTGGATAAGAAATTCAGATTTTAATCGTCTGCTGGCATCATTCTCATTGGCCAACCTTGTTGACATTATACTATCAATCTGTTATTAGTTTAAGAGAAAAACGACCACTGTTAGTGAAGAAAAATGGAGATGCAAATATAGCCTTTTACTTTCTGCTTTGTAAATTCTCCTTTTTATAAAGAAGGACAGACTAATGTGATAAAGAAATAATCTGTTTCACCAAAAATGTAGACACTGGAAGTGCTTTCACAAAATGTAGATACTGGAATTGCTTATGTGCATCACCAATATTAATAAATATTTAGCCTATTTCAGTTTAGAAGATAAAAGATACCCGATACAACTTTTATCAGAAGGGATCCTTAACCATATAATTTTAAAACAAGCTCTCTATGCTGTTAAGAATGATAATTCAATGAAAATTGTTAGAAATGATGTAAGTGGGGTGCGTGGATAAATTATTGTTATTATAATTATTATTATCCACTGATAAAGAAAATTAAGTTTTGGATAACCGTAATCTATCTATTTATGACACGACACATATTGTATATGAAATCATCACATTCTCTTATTTTCTTTCTCTAAAAAAAAATCAATTAGTATTGTGCTGTGAACCAAGTTTCAAACAAAATAATTGAAAAGCAGGGGGCATTTGGACATGTTCAAAACTTCAAAATAGTTATCAAACAAAACTCTGGAAAAACTGATTCTGAAATGGTTTGTTGCTTTTAAAGCAAGCTAAAATTTTTTCCCTATTCTCTAAACATATTCTTCTATGATGTCTTTCTAGTAATATTTCTTATGGGGAGAACAGTAACTCTATATCTATACATGAGGGAAATACCTCATCAATGAAAATTACAGATGGCTGTCTTGATATAGCTACCATGAATAGTGTCCGGACAAGCTTTTCACCTTCACCCACCTATTGAGCACAAGTCAATCATGGAATGAAGTCTTAACCTTTAAACATATTAACAGAAGAAATAAATGAGATTAAAAAAAAGGAAACTGCTAGAATGTACGAAAATTATCCAATAATAACCTCACCCTATTTTAGAATAATTTAGAACATCTAGGATTACCTGGTCGGGATTAACTTCCATACTTTGAAATGTTTCATGATTTGTTTCATTATATAGTTTGGATTCTATTCTAGCATTAGTCTAAATAAGGATTTTGTAAAAAATATATAACATTTGTCAAATATTCATGTATTAAGCATGTTTTATTTCCTTTTCCTCCCGCTATGCCTAAAACCCTGTAATTCCAACTGATACGCACAGATAGAGACGAACCCATTTTGATGTCAAGGAAGCTGCCGTGACATTAAAAAATGTTGCTTGTGATTCTGACGCCACTGCTTTGGCAAGCATGGTTTTTCCATTACCAGGTGGACCAAAGAGTAGCAAACCTAGAACAAAAAGGGTTCAACAATTTCAGTATTTGGCATTTTCATACTTCAATTTTCACCACGATCCAATATATAGCAAAATGTTGTGAGGTCCTTAGGCATTACCTCTGGCTGGCCTTCGAAGACCCGTAAACAAGTCTCTTCTCTTAGTTGGCAAAATAACCATCTCCATTAAAGATTGCTTTGCCTTTTCGAGCCCGGCTGCATTTCCACACTAATAATCAAAGAAATGATAACATATAAAACAAAGAAGCATACATGCATAGATTCTTACCAACATCTTCCCATCTAATAGATGGACTTCTATCTACTATGGCAGTGTTAATCATTTCAACTAGTTTGGTATCAAAATTCGCACCAGATGCTTGACTCGATTTTGGGCTTCCAACTTTATTCACCTGACCTGTTCTTAGAGGGGGCTTTTGTAACACGTTTTTTCTAGTACCCACTGGCTTAATCGGTACTGCAGCAGTGCTCTGTAAACATTTTTTGAGGGAAAAGAAAAGAAACATTAAAGGCTCATTATAAATTATAATCATAAAATTAACATCCTATGACCAAGATAAAGTAAGAACTCTCGATCATTCTAATTTAACAGGATAGAAACTTTCAAACACCAAGAACATGGGTACCTGATTGGCTGATGAGCTACCAGCTCGTCTACCGAGAGTCTGCAATCTCTCAGAAACTTGACTCTGCCATTTGGATATCTTCTCACGATATGACTGCACCTTCTGCAGTTCACTGCCACAGTTTCCATCAACAAAACATTCATATTATTAGAATCCACAAACCCTACTTTTGCTCAAATGATCGGCGTGAAACAGCGAGAACCTGGAGGTGATGTAGGAAGGAACTGGAGTTGAATTAGCTTCGACGAGGATCGATTGTGCGTTCCTGTAGTGAAGAAGCGCGTCGTCGGCCAAACCCCATTCCTCAGCCCTAACGGCCTTCGCGATCTCCTGCGTCGCCAAATCGAAGTAGCCTTTGAGCTTGTAAGCGACGCGCTCGTTCGAAACGGAAGGAGGAGGAGGAGCTTCCATTGGATCCGTTGAAGAAGAAGAAGAAGAAAGAGAAGGAGAATTTGCGGTGTTGTGATTGTTATCTGGCACGAAGATGGAGTTAAAGGAATCAATAATTCCCTGCAAGAAACTCATTCCTCAGTCGCAAACGCGATTATCCGTTTTCACGTTTCATCACTCGCAAAAGCCCATTTTGATTTGCGTGGGTTTAACTTATTACTGTATTTTGATTTTATTAGGTATTTTCGTGAATACGTTGGAATTGATTTCTAGCAAAAGTATAAGCTTGTCATGGCTCAAACAGTCACGACAATGACGTGCTTCGGTGACAGAAACAGTAAGCGTGTGTGTCTTTTGGAGTAGAATTGATGATGATTAAGCTTAACAGGTTATGCTTCCTAATTATTTCAAAATTTTGATTAGGCCTTTAAATTAAAATTGTAATTAAATAGCCAATCTACTATATTTTTGAAATTGAGATTTGAAACTAGTAAAATTGGCAATTTTTGTTTTTAAAGATCGTAAGTCAGTATAAATAAATTTCAACGGTTCAATTACAAAAATAATAAAAGATTAAAAACTTGATTATAATTTTGCTTTGCCTAATTAAAATTTTCTCAAGAAGTTCAGGTACTTACTGACGAATTAATTTGAAGTGATAGTGATTTATATTTGAATTATTTTGTTGTTCGTTGTGAAATTCGTTACTATAACAAAATCTACTAAAAGTTATTTTTATACACGAAATCAATTGTTAAATTGGTTACCATAGCAAATTTCTTTTTTTTTTTTTTATCTAAAATCACTTTAACTAATGCACCAAGAGCAGGGGAGGCTAAGAATTTGAATATTGAAAATTATAAAATTAAGAGTTTTGATAATTGAAAAATAAGGCCCATAAAATTATAATTTTTAATAAATTTATAATAATAGTAATTAATGGTTAAAGAAAATATGCTGTTAATATTTATTTAGGTAAATAACATATGGATTTTCATAAGACAATATTGTTATCGAATCACTAGAAGTGTAAATGTTTTTTACATCATCATCTAGTATAATTATTGGCCTTGTTTTATCTAACTATTTGCCTTAAAAATTTGATTGGTTAACAATATAACAAATTTAATTTTTTTATACCAACAGCATATTGAAATAAATTTATAATTAAAATATATTTTAATTAATGAAATTACAAAGTATTTGTAATTAAAATATTGGACAAAATGTGTATCAAACCTGTTAATCTATGAAGAAATATAAGTACCTTTAATAACTTAATCACACTCTTGCTGCTATACGAGCTCTGTAAAACCTCTTCTGGAAAACCTTACAAAGTCTTTGAATTAAGAACTGGATTAGGAAATGGAAATGGAACTGGAGAGAAACAAGCAAATCTACATGCAATAACTCTTAGGACTCTCCAAGCAGGAAATATGTACAGAAAATCCACATGGGGGGGCAATGGAATCAATGCTACAAAACATTAATGGTTCAACTTAGTAACACGAGATACCCTTTCGAAGAAGATGGGGCACATGCTGGGGCTGAACATGATGTCCTCCCTCATCCATTCTGGTGCCACTCTTTCAAATGTGCCTAGAGATATGACATGGTACAGCAGCTCTGCGTCCTCATTACTAGGTGATTTGCTAATGCATGATATGCTGAAAGAGTAACCTATCAGGGTTAAATAAAAGAAACATGTTAACCAGGCAGTTACATGTATCTGCAAAACGTTGAATGGATAGAACTTTATTTAGAACTTGAGAACCAGATCAGTTTTGTCAAAAGATGGACCACAAATCAAACAAAGATCGTGCTGAACTGAATAGAATAGCTTTGAATTCAGAGTTAAAAATTAACGAGTGTCCAAAAAGTGACAATGGTTATTTTAGGCCCCAAAAAGAAAATCTGGATATTTAAAGAGAAATCATGAGAAGGCAGGAAAATGAGGAAGAGTAAAATTTGACGGGTAACTGAGTGTTTTGTCAGCTCAGCCCTCAGCCCCATTCTATAGTCATCTGCTGTCAAAGGTACAGATAATGACAGAATATCTCCACCTTTCTTCTCGTGCAGTGTTTTTATGATTATCACACAACTAGATCATTGTCTTAAAATAAATAAATAAATGGAACCCAGTAATTCTCCCTATTTGTACCTTTATAAGGGTACTTTTGTTATTTGTATGCAATTTGTATTTATGTTACTATATGGTGTGTTTACACACTGGACAGGATAAGAGCTGATCATGCCCATTTTGTTCATTTTTGTTTCGCTGTCATCCTTACCTTACTTTCTCTTGAGCCTTGTCCACCAAACAATCCATCAGAATTCCAGAAATATGTCCACATTTAAACACTATAACTCAGAATCTTAATTATGAACATTCCAACGAACTATTACCTCAGAAACAATGTATAATAAGACTAGGAAAGAATGAGACAAAAAAATTGTTACAATCCAAAATTATGAATTACCACTCGATTGATGCAGCGCAGAAAGGCACATTTGTCCAGATTGATCAATAATGGATAGTTTCATGCCCAGTGCATACTCAAAAAGAACATGAATGAGCCAGTTATCATGTCCACTTTCCTGTAAATCAATGCCTGTAAAACGCAATGAAGGACACATTGAATGTACCAAAATTCCAACCAAATGGTTCCCACATAAAGCACAAATTGCAAGTGCTAATACCAACCTGATTGATGATCATTAGCCTTGGTACAACGCTCCAGCAGCTTTTTACAGCATATTAAAGTGATTACATTTTCCACCCAAATGAATTAAATCGAATACATATATATATATATATATATATATATATATATATATATACACATATATATATACGCATAACAATACCTTTTTCTATACTTACAACTATTCACTCTACTTCAATAACTTTCTTTCAGCC
>Ga0099822_1004513_pt1 | contig 18122 bp, 10 predicted proteins | sample CowpeawhiteBW_FD_76839 | JGI IMG/M metagenome (GOLD analysis project Ga0099822, IMG submission 76839) | Root nodule microbial communities of legume samples collected from California USA - Cow pea white BW | ecosystem: Host-associated > Plants > Roots > Nodule | place: USA: California | collected...
ATTCGTTTCTCGTTGAACCACCAATAGTGCACGAAGTGATACAACACGGTTGCCTCCAACGATTACAACCAGAGGTAAAGGAAGAAGATTGAGACCGTAACATACCTATATAATGGGATTGCAAGAAGAAGAAGATTGCAGCAATACCAATTGGGAATGGAGGAACAAGATTGCCAAAACTCACCAACTGCCCAAACATTCCCTACTAAAACCCTAGCTCATTTATTTATCCCCAAATATCTAATTAAGTCACCTGTACAGTACACGTAATTCACCCTAATACAAATCGTGCCACATGTACAATGCTCCGTTAATGATTTAAACGATGTTACAGAAAAGGACCAAATAAAACACGAATTGTGAAATGAGGATCATTCTAAACATTCGGTTAAAATGATGACCATTTTAAACATTCTGTGAAAATGATAACCATTCGCAACAAATACTAGAAAAATGAGGACCAAAAATATATTTAAGCCTTATAATAACCTCCAAAAATAAATATTTCTGATGGAGGGTTTTTGAACTAAGTGTGGGAGGTTTTTATTTAACATGTCAGGGATTGGCTTTTTAGTGAACCACTCTAAAATTCACTTTTCTCTTCATTATTTCACAATCCCTCCTTAATCATTTCGCGCTTTTCTCTTCCTGTGCAAATCTTCATGTCTCTCGCCTGTTCGTATCACATTCTTCCTTATCTGTTTTCCATTCTCTATTCTCCAGAGCAAAATTAATTACTTTCTTGGGTGACATTGACTTTAATACTATCTAGTCAAAATTAATGATAAATACTAAATTGAGATATGATTAATTAAAAATATCAAAATTAGCGAGACTTCTAACTCAATTCTGTTCTTTTTTTAATTTTATAATTCAGTAAATTTTATATAAATTAATTTTTAAGTAATATTTGTGTAAAAACTTCTTATAATTTATGCAGTTGCAATTTTTAATAAAGAAAATAAATGCTTCATTAACATAAAAATAAATAATAAACTAATACAACATTAAATTAATAATTAAAAAAATGTAAAAATAAAACAATAATTATTTTTTTAAAATTTAAATAAATTGTATAGCCAACTTTATGATTTTCTTTGAAGAGATGACAGAAAAGAAAACTTAATCAAAGTATTAGTTTTATCTACGAATGTATGTAGAATCGAAATAAAATAGTTCACCAAAACAATCAAGCATGGAACCAGAGTCGACGTCGTTGAGCTTCCAAATCAGTTGCCATATCTCTCAACAATGACAAACACGTGATCTTCTTCTTCAACCCTTTTCCCAACACCAGAAATGAGGGGAGTGAGTTTAGTGGGACATTGGGAATAAAAATGGAAGTGTAAATAGTAGCTTCTTAAAAAGACTTATCCAGTTAGACTGGGCCCAAAGAAAATGGGCCTATGCAACCGTGTCTGATTTTGAACTCAAACCCTCCCACCAAAATAGAGTTAATAAAGTTAGGGTTTATGGCTTTCAGTGTGATATCATCTGAGACTGCTGCTTCATTCTCCACTTTCACATTCAGATCTTATTCCTCCTCTTAATCAAGGTATGATGCTTTTGTTTCATCTCTTGATTCTGGACATGGATCTTTCTTTGATGAGGATCTTAACCTAAAAATAATGATATTTTAATAAAGGAAATTTTAACCAATTTGACAATTCTTTTTTTTTTCCAACGTAAAAAACTCAGAAAAAAAAAGTAAAAAATATAAATTAAAACTGCAGTATTCGGTGTAAAAAACAAATTTTGTTAAGTTTGTCGATTTTTATTTTTCAAACTATAATTTTTTGTCACTAAAAGTTTCTTTTTCTTCCTGTACAACTAATTTGTACTCATTTCTTTTGTACCATTATAAAAAAAATATTACAAAAAAATTATTTTATTAATAATCAATTTTAGTAATCGAAAATTAGTCACTAAAATAACTAATTTAGATATTAATTTAAAATATAAAAATTATTAATTACTAAAACAATCAATATTATAAATAAAAAGAACTATAATTAGTCTGCATATTGTTTCTAAAATTTAGTTAACAACATTTCAAATATCAAAATAAATTGATCACTAAACATTATTTATCAAAATTTTTGCTAGCAAATAAAATGGTTTTTAATTTTTAAATTACTTTTTAATTAATTAGTTAGCAATTTAATTATATATTTTTTATTAATAATAGAATCTATTTTAGTAACTAATTATTATTTATTTGTAAATTTATTACAATGACTAAACTATAGTTAATTATTAATAATACATTGCAATTCCGTAGAAGTCATATTTTCTTCTTAGGTTAAAGTTGTACCATTTGATTTTCTTACTTTAATAAATTCATGATCTTATATTAAGTTATAAATTCTTTAAAATTAATTTTGAAATGTTTAAAATTGACTTTAACAACTTTTTATATTTATGATTTCATTAGTTGTTGTTGTAATATCACTAAATATTAAATACTAAACTTTTAAAATTAATTTTGAAACGGTTAAAATTGACTTTAATAAAATTCTGAAACAGTTGACTGACAGAAAAAGAAATAATAACATTTAAGACTCATTACTAAATAAATATGTAATGTTTAAAAATTAAAATTTTAGTAATGATTTAAGATAAAGTATATATATATATATATATATATATATATATATATATCATTTTTTATTTTAATTTATATTAGTAGTACAAATAAGCTCATGCAATTTCTGTAATTTCTTAATTTCATATATAATTATGCAACTTTTGAATTAAATACAATTTTCTCAAAATATGTTTTAAACATTGATAGATAGTAACGGTAAGGTTTAGATATGTTTTTAATTAGTTCTTGAAGAAATAAGTAATAGTTTTGGTTTATATGTTTTGTATATAATTTTTATTTTTCTTTCCAAAATTGAAATTGTTATTTTTGTTGGTATGATTTAATATTAACTACGTGTAAAATTGGTAAATTTATGCGACTTGTGAATTAAATTTTCCGATTACATATTAATGACATATAAATATGAATTTCCAGAATAACATATCAATTAAATAAAGTTTTCCAAAAATATTATTAAACATCGATAGTAATAAGATTTAAATATGTTTTCAATTAGTTCAAAAGAAATAAGTAATAACTTTGGTTTACTTTTGTATATAACTTTTAGGTTTAAATACTATTTTTTTGTCCTATTTTTTTTGTTTGATGTGATTTTTTTTGTTTGTTTAATAAGGTTTCAATTTTTGATTATTTGATTTTTTTATAACATTCTTTAAGTTGTTAACGTGAGCATAGTCAATTTGTATTTTTTTAATTTCTTTTTGTAATTTTAAAAAAATGTTCACGTGTTCTATCATGTAGTAGTATTAGTGTCATGTGCCAAATCAGTCAGTGTCACATGTCAAGTTGATATCATGTCATGTGTCGATGTATTATATTAAATTCAGCCTCAATTTTCGTTAATTTTGTTCATTTTAGTTATAATTAAATGAAACAATTTTGTTTCTATTCAAATTGAGATCAAATTTAATTTTTTATATAAATGTTATATTAATTTTTTTATTAAATTTCACATTTTTATTAAATAAAAAATTAAAATGTTATTCACATTTATATAAAAAATTAAATTTGAACTTAATCTGGATAGAGACAAAATTGTTTTATTTTATTATCACTTAATTGGACAAAATTAACGAAAATTGAGATTGAATTAAATATAAAACATTGTCACATGTAGAGATAGCAAATAAACCCGCCCTCTAGGTATTGTCTGAACTCATCCCCGTTTTGACGGAAAATCCCCGCATTGACTATCTATAGGTATGGAGAATCCTCGACTTTTTAAATTGGCATGGGAATGTATATCCCTGCCATAATACTCGTCTCCGCCATATCTCCGTCTCCGTTTAAATAATTAAAATATTCACACTTAATTAAGTTACCCTATATATATATATATACTTTCTATTTTTTATTTCTTCTAATTATTTGGTTTGTCATGAAAGTCATTAACATCTCCAATATATTTTTCATCTTATCATAACCTTTATATAATTATGTTAAAATGATGTATATGAATTAAAAAAATTTATGTCTCACATTTGAATATTTCTATTTTTTAATATTTTTATTTATTGTATATTTTCCTTTCACATGAGAATGTTTAATACTCTCAATTTAAGTGTTTAATAACATAAATATTTCATTTACTAGGTAGTATAAAAAAATTCTTTACTTATTATTATTAATTTTTGTATCATTTGAAGAACTATTTTCTTTCGCTAAAACATTTTTTGTTATTTCTCAACCATTGAGTATATATGTTGATATTTGAAAAGTTTTCTTAGATCTCTAAAGTATTTTTCATCTTATCATTCCCTTGATTATACATTTGTTTTGTTTTCCTTTGTGCGATTTCTACAATAGTCTCTCTAATTGTTTATAAGACACACATTTGTTAATTTTTTAATATTTGTATTTGTTGTTTATTTTCATCATATAAAATATTATTTTGATATATTTTATCTAATTATTTTTTATTTTCTAACTCATTATCAATCATACTATAATTTTTCACTATAATTGTATAAATCACTTTTATTTACTATAATATAAAAATTTGATGTAATTGTCATGAATATTTTTTTTATCACCATCTAACATATATTGGAGTTCAAAAGATATAAAATCTATGTTAAAATTTTATTATTATGTTTATTATTTGTTCTTTCCGTCATTTTGATTAAGTGATGTGATATTATAACTTTTATTAGTGTATAAAATAAATATTCATTAGAATTTAAAAAATTGAAATAAACAAACATTTAAAATATTTTTTAATTTGAATTTTTGTTTTCCTTTTATATTTTTATGAACTATGTTTCATTCATGTTTGCAAATTTAATAAATGTTTTGGTTCTCATGAAATTTTATTTGTTATTCTAGTCTAAAATATAAACAATTATAATTTATTTTAAAGTATTTTATATCGAAGAAACCATCATCCTCCTAATATTAAATATTTGATAATATTATGTTTCTTTTACCGTAATTTTTGATTATTTTATAAAAATTCATTAAAATTAATATTGAAGTAGTAAGAAAAGAGGTACGGGTATGAGTACTAAATTATACCCATTACGCGATGTGTATGAGAATGAAGATGAATTTTTTATACGAAAATAAGTATGGGATAACGCAACACATCCCCATCTCGTCACCGTTGTTATCCCTAGTCACATGATACTGACATCATCATGTAATGATGCTAACTTGACATATAATTTTTTTTTTAATTAAGAAAAGTTAATAAAAAGTAAAATAATAAAAAGAAAACAAAATCCACGAACTTACTTACACCTGACATTCCGATTCCGTTAACTATTTGAACCATCTGTTAGAAAAAAGATTTTATATGTTATCGCATGTTTTGATCCATATTTATTATTAGTGATTGAAAATAAACACTCTATCTCAACTTTTAAAATGATATCTCCCTTCTCATTATATATATGCACAGGGGATTGGCATTGCATCACTGTATTCCTTTCACATCTCAGATTGGTTTTTGATAGATTTCAATTTGAATTTCTGAGAAACAAAAACCGAAAAAATGAAACTCTCAGCATACGTTATCATTTTCTCTCTCTTTCTCTCTCAATGCTCAAGTGTGTCCAATATTGTCTCCAAAGGTTGCATAGAGGCCTCGAAATTTGACCAAGGTTTGAGCTATGATTTCTGTGTTGCATACCTCTCCAATTGGCAGCCACCAAGCAGCAACGCCGAAGATTACTGGGTGAATTCAATTCAGTTACTGAAATCCAACGGAACAAAATTGCTTTCCTTCATTTCGAAGCTCTTGAACGACAAGAACTTTGATGAACGCACAAAGGATTCCCTAAAAGGTTGCTTTGATTCTTACAAGGATACGTTGTCGGAATTAGATGCTGCTGTGGTTGCTTTCAAGGCGAAGGATTTGGACACTGCTGCCATCAAAGTGAGTGAATCCTTAGATACCCCACTTATCTGTCAACGCTCATTCAACCATCCCAAAGGTGGAAACTCCTCTCCTTTAACAAAACAGAATCACGCCTACTTCCAACTCAATGTAATACCTTCTGTGCTCATCCAAATCCTCACCAAACATTCCTCCTCAAAACTCTTCTATTCATACTTCCATAACTAAAGTTTCATCATTTATTATTTCTGTCTCTTGGTTTTCGCTCTTTTATTACCTGTGTTCATTTTTGCCTTTTACATTTTTATCTGTGTTTTTTTTTTTTTTATAAATGCGATTTTCTTTTATTTTAATAACTATAGTGGATCATTAATAAAAGCTCACAAAATCATGCATGCGTTACGTGACAAAAAATTCCAGCGGTTTCTTGATAGTATATTATAATATATGACAATTATAGAAAGAATACCAAAAAAATTAAAACTGAAGAGTAATAAACACTAAACATAAGAATGTTTTAACCTTGCTTTTGAGAAACTAAATAAAGATATATGTAATTTACTGGTTTATTATATATTAGAATGTTTCGAAAACAAATTAAAGGAAGTTAAGAATAGAAGTGGGCGAGCATTGATCTGGCCATGGGTTGATGCAATATATAATAATCTGATTCCTCTTCCCCGCACTCAAAACAAGCCCTTTGATATTTTTCTTATTACATTTGAATTAAATATTTTCATAGAATATATATTTTTTTCTTTGATTTGTAAGCTTATAAAATCTTATTTTCTCAAATTTAATTTCGTTTAAAATGGATTAGTTTTCATTTTAATTACATTGATGTAGTATCTTGATTAGCAATATTTGATTTAATTTATATTTAACTAACGTTAATCGGATACGTGATCTAGTGTAGTGTAAACTGTGTGCTGTGCTATGCAACTTTTGAATTAAATTTTTTTATTACATATTAATTACATGTAAGTTTCATTTGTCAAATATGAAATCTCGGAATTTTTATGATTATATATGGAGTAATTTTTGTTTTAATCACATTGATATTAATTTTATCACTACAAGGAGATTACATATTACTAACGACACAATACAAAAAATCTGTCAATAAATCATATTTATTGACGGACTATTAATAGCCAATCGGTCGACAAAGTGGTTGTCAGTAAACTTTACATTATAAGAAAATGTTTCATTAACAACTAATTTTAGTGACCAAAAATTGTTTGTCACCAATTTAGATATCAACCAAACATTAAGTAACAAGATTTTTGGTATTAAAGAAATTGATTTTTAAATTAGTCTATAATTAATTAGTGACTAATTAGGCGACCAATTATAATTTTTATTATTTATAATACTGATAATTCTAGTAATCAAAAACTTTTTGTTTTGTAAATTGATATATAAATTGGTCACTATAATGACCAACTACTTTTGGCCCCTAGGTCACTAAAATTTATTGTTAATGAAGCATTTTCTTGTAGTGTTACTAACGGATGGTGATACTTGTTGATAATTATCGACTGCTTCAAATTTGTCGGTAAGTGTATGTAAGTAAATATTTTTTTATTATGATTGTCGGTAACATTCATTGATATAGAATACACGATTGGGTCTCCTTCTTCATATTCCTCTTTTCTTTCCCTTTATTTCTTCATCTTCCTCCTCCTCCCCTTCTCGCCTCCATCACACCATTGTGCCACCTCCAACTCATCCTCATTCTCCTATTTGTGTTCCTCTTTCATCCACTTCCTTCTCTAACTTCGATAATCACTTTCCTCTTTGTTGTCATTCCTCCATGTCATTGACATTCCTCCACGTCATCAATGTGTCTCCATGTCAATGCCCCCAAGCCACCACCACTTCACCGCTACATTGCCTCTTTCTCTTTTTCTCTACTTCTTCCTTTAATATACCAAAAACTCCATTGAAGTGGATGAAGAATTTGCCACCAAATTTTTGACATCATTAGTAACTATAATGATAAGTTACTGACGAAAATGTTCACCGATAATAAAATTTGAAATTCAGTGACAAAATATGCCAATGACTTTTAGATGTTAATAATTGTAATGATTTGTTAACGATGTAAATATCCGTCAATAATAAAAATAATAATATAATTGACGGATCTTCCTAATAAATGTGTCCAAATATTAAATTAATGATAAATTAAATTATGAAATTTGTCGAAAAAATTCATAGACAACAAATTCATCATTAATTAAATATATTCTTGTAGTATTATGAATTGAATTTTTTTTTATTAAAAAAAATATATTTTGACTTTGTTTCTTTAAAAATTATTTAATATGTTTTTATATCAAAGGTATTTTAGTAATTATAAAATTTTATTTATTATAAATTTTTATTTTATCTATCACATCACTCAAATCATTCACTAACTTTTATAAAATTTATCTTCAAGTCCACCAACTTTATCTTCTAAATTTACATAAAAAAACACACATATTCATTCATACAAATTCATCTTCACACACTCCCCAAAATCCATCTATCCATAAGGACACAATCTTAGTCTTAATCATAATTGTTTGTATTTTTTTCAAAGTGTAAATGTAAATATTAATTAAAAATGAATTTAAATTATTGTTGAACAAATAAATGAAATTTCAATATGAAAAAGGTATTCTTATTTTATTCTAATCGTACAAACTTATCAAATTAATTATGGAGAATTGCTAGCGTGAGTGGCAACTAGGGTATCCTTCCACTCACTTATCAAAAGTACATTGCTATTTTGACACTAAATCTTTTTTTATTATCATGTCAAAAAATCATTTATTTTCTCTTTCTTCTATAAATATAAAAGTTAAATTTTTTAAAACTATTTCGTCTTTATCAGAGTTGTCAAATGGTGTCAAATAATCTTTTTCTTATCAAGAATAGAGTTGATCAAATTAGATATTTCAATAAATTCGCATTTCCTTTCATCTAATTTGTCATGTCAGATCAACCTTAAATTATTTTCTTAAAATATATTTAAAAATTGTTTTGTATTTTATTTAAATTTTATTAATAAAAAAAATCAAATCATATGTTTATTATTATTGTTATTTTATTTTATAAATTTAATTTCTCTAACATTAATAAAAAATCATATTCAAATAAAATAATTTAAATTATTCATTTATTTGACATTCTTTACTTAAACTTATAAAATAAATTATTTAACTTTTTTCTGTCGTGGTGTCAATTTGTTATAAGAGTAACGGAAATTTCTAATATGTGTTGAAATGACAAAGCATCCTTAAAAATAGGGATGGCAATTAGGGCCTGGCCCGCGGGTTCAGCCCGCAGGCCCGCAGAAAAAACGCGAGGCGGGTCAGGATAGTGAGCCCACAGGCCCGCACGGACTCGACCCGTATAGGCTCGCGGCCCGCAAGCCCACATAAAATTTAAAAAAAAAACTTGCACTTGTGTATATTAATTACTTCTTTTATGGACTCTTGCATTAACGTTTCAAATTCTTGTATAACTGTAAAAGACAAGTATTATGTAATTTTTAATGTGCTAAAATTTAAAGAATACATTGTGTGTGTCATAGTATGAATATGATGAAAATGTTGAATTATCAATTTATCATCTAATTCTCCAAAGTCTTTACTTAATTTTGTGAACTTTTTAAAGTTTCTCAATTTTTAAACATTGAAAGTTTTATCATAAAAAAAAAAAAAAACGGGCCGGCACGTGAGCCCGCGGGCCAAGGAGTATGCGGGGCGGGACGGGTCAGCCCGCGTTGTGCGGACCTTATGCGGGCCGGGCCTAAACGGGCCAGACCGGCCCGCATTGCCATCCCTACTTAAAAATCATCGTCTGAATTAGCTTGACACTCTAAAATACATTTATTATTTATCATCATATGAAAAACTTATTAAAAGAAAAATAAACATAATAAAAAAAAAAAAAATATCATAATAATACAAAACTCATAAAAAAGAAAATCATACATAAAAAAAAAAACTACACTAAATGATACCTATTATAAAGAAAATTCAAACTAATAATTGTAGACCAGACATTAAACTACTTAGATGTCTCTCTATCCTCCAATTTTAAATTAGTTAATTTATCTGTACAATAATTCCATTCACAAAAAATAGGTGAAACTTTAAATTGAATATTAGGACAGATATCCAAACATACCTTCATATCTTCCTAAGTTTCTAAAGAACCATCCTCTACGAAGCCTTATCAAATTAAAGAAGAGACACATTCTAGCTAGAGTCTCCAAAAACCCACTTTCCAAGCATGCGTCAATGCATATACAGTCTCCATAATTCAGCCAATTTCGCATTTCCAAAAACGCAAAAATATACCAATATATTTACCTCTACTCCCTTGAAAAATCTCATCGACATGTAGTATTTAGTCAACTTTTATTTTATATATAAATACTTAATAATTTTATTATGATAATATGAATATGAATTATTAAGGAAATTTTTAAATATTATTATAGAAGTGATGCTTTCAAAACTTCATTTTCCTATCCAGAATGGGAAGAGGTAAGTGAGATCTTTTCCTTTTCTCTGTCGTTGCCACACCTCACTTCTTTATTGCAGATGCTTTGGATTTTTCAGATTCTTCTTCTCAAATTACTAATGGTGACAGCAATTTCATGTTTCCCGCCACTACAATAATAATATAAATAATCTCTAACTTATTAAATAGGTTAATGAGTTAAATTATGTTTAATTTGATTTTTAAACTAAACAGGTCCTTGAGTTATGTTAACTTTTATAAAACTTTGGTTCATAAACTAAATTGTCTTTAATTTGAATTCTAAACTAAAAAAACAGGTCTTTGAAATTAGTTTATGTAGGATAGAAAATAATTTATAGAAATCTAAGTGGCTAAACTAAAAGAAAAAAAAAAGTCATTGAAAAGTATAAAAATGTTATTTTCTATTAACAAAATAATTCCTAAAATTTAAAAGTTTAAAATTATTTTTAAAAAATGTGATTTGCACTTCACTTTATTTAAACCGTACATTTAATGTATGGCTTAAATATGATATTAGCCTATATTTATGAATCGAGAACTATAGAAAGTGTCTATATTTTTTAAGAACTTATATGAACAAACCTAATCAAGGACTAAACACACTTACTTGCACTTTTAGCAATTCTTTTTAATTTCTTTACTTTCGAAAATGAATGCGACAATAATATACATGTTAACAAATAAAATTATTTTTATCCCTAAATAAAAATGTAATTTGTAGAACTACTTGAAAATTCAGAAATAGAATTTACTGAAAAAAAAAAAAGGTATATGTTTTTGCACGATACTTTCGTCCGTACTGAATCTGTCATCTGTGACCTCACGAAGCTTCCGCAGTTAAATGGTTCCACGAAATTACTAACGAACCCTACTATTTCACTACTACTGAAAGTGCTACATACCCAGAAAACCCTCCCCTTAAATGTAAAGTCTCTAAAACTGTACTCTCCTATAACTAAGCAACAAGCAAAAAGCCGTTAAGGAAATTTCCTTTTTGACACTACATTTCCACTAGCTTCTTCTATCCCTTCACGTACATGAACCATATATAAATGGCTTTGCATGAATCAACAACACTCACAGACACGCACCACTTTCAGTCCATACCAAACCAATGATGTTTCAGCCATTTTTACTGCTTTTCTCTTTCACCCTTTTTTCCTTGTTTATCACCACACTCTCCCTTGGAACAACAAGCTCCACCTGGAGAGTACCCAAGGACATAATCGAGCAAACCTGCGAAATATGTGCGAACCAATCTATCATCTTGAGCTACGGCCTATGCTCAAGTTCTCTTCCGGTAGTTCCGGTGAGTCACTCCGCAAATCTTGAAGGGTTGGCGTTGGTTGCAATGGAGCTAGCACTGGAGAATGCGAGTAGCACGTTGGCAACAATAGAGAAGCTATTGGATAGCACAAGCGTTGGTAGCTTTGCTTTGGGGGCCTTAACAGATTGCTTGGAACTTTACTCAGATGCAGCATGGACAATAGTGAACTCGGTCGGGGTTTTCTTGTCGGGGAATTATGATGTAACTAGGATGTGGATGAGTTCAGTTATGGAAGCAGCATCGACGTGCCAGCAAGGTTTTACAGAGAGAGGTGAAGTTTCTCCTCTGACACAGGAGAATTATAATCTCTTTCAGTTATGTGGGATTGCGCTTTGCATTATCCATTTGGCAAACCCTATGCAGATTCTAAATTGATCCATACGTATCGTGTGTTCCTCTTTATAATACGAGACACATTATATTAGTATCTCAAAATGAATGGACAACAAGAGTGTCCAGTATTGTATCTTAATAGCTAAAGGAAGAAGACAGAGGTTTATCTATGCTGTTTTTTTTATTTATTATTATTTTAGTTTTTAGTACAATTTTTTCTTTTAGCAGCGCGACTTTTTAGAAAACATTTCGTGATGTAAATATTAAAATAATTAATATAAAAAATATATTAAAATAATTAATAATAAAAAATAATGGATTTTAATTTATTAGATGTCATTTTTTGTTTGGTAGCCTTCTGAAAATTTCAATATGTTAATTTTTGTTAGCGATTCCTTCTACTTTTATTATTAAGTTAATCTTAAATTTACTTTAATGATTATTAAGTCGATTTAACTCTTGCTCTAATAAATTGATCCAAGTCCAAAAATTAATTTTCTTAAAATTTATATAAATAAACATTGAAAACTTGAAATAATAAAAAAATCTAAAAAAAAAAAACTGAACATATCCAATAAACCATAAAAAGCTCAATACTTCTATTTGTTGTATATAAAAACTATAAATACTAAAAAGAGATCAATATATATATATATATATATATATATATATATATATATATTAAAGTGTTCGATTAAGAAATTATTAATATTCTTTTATTAAATATAATATAGTAGCACACTAAAAAAAATAATAGCACATTGATACTGGGTGAGGCACATATTCAGAAAAATAGTAATATTCTTCGTAAAAATGCACATGCCTATCCTGAGAAAAGTTTGTTGGAGGTTAATCTGATGACTGCTGATAGACAAATATTTCAGAATGTGAATAAGTGTTGAATCATATGAATAATATGCCTTTAGTTCAGAGTGATCAGAGGGTCGAAGAGATGAAGAAAATGCAGAACCCTGCTACTGTTGCTCTGCTCTGGATCAGTATTCACAAGATATACAGCAGCAGAGGTTGAATCTGCAGAGTCCTGTGATGAATGATTGTGAAGTGGAAATTGAGCAAGAAACACAGATTTTAGAGGAGCCGAAGCTCAACTAATTTCTATGGTTATGCAGCAGGATACTAAAATCTACAACATATACAGAATGGTTTTGTGAAGGCGAACATTAAAGATTGCATTGTTATTGCTTCGGAAGCTATTAATCGTTCAGAAAAAAATGAACTTACGGTGGCCATGCGGCTCTCAAAGTGGACGTAGAAAAGGCTTTTGACAGTTTCGATTGGAATTATCTTATTACTGTTTGCAGTGGTTTTGGTTTTATTACCAGATTTTGCAGTTGGTTAAAAACTACTCTAAGTTCTGTCAGAATTTCTGTGTGTTAACGGTAGATCTGTTGTTTTCTTCCATTGTTATAAGGGTGTTCGTCAGGGTGATCATCTTTCTCTTTTATTGTTCTGCATTGTTGAAGAAGGTCTTAGTAAAGGTCTCTTGATGTTGTCTTCCTCTGGTGTCATACAAAGCAGGATAAGTTTAATGGGTAATTTGTTCCTTCTCATGTGTTTTATGCTGATGTTATATTTATTTTCGACAGAGGTAACAAGAAATCTCTGAAAAACATACAAATGTTGTTAGAAAAGTATGGTTATGCTTCGCGTCAACGGGTGAATAATGAAAAAAAAGCAATTTCTATATAAATAACATAACAAACCGATGTGAAGTAAAAGAGATTAAAATAATATTAATATGAACTAAATTAGATGATTTTTAAGTAAAATATGTATAACTATGAAAACTAAATAAATAATATACTTTTAATGACATTTTTATGTAACAAAAACTTGATTCTAGCTTTACTTTTTAACCCGTAAATCAAACTTGTTTAATCAACAGATTAAATACATTTGTTTAGTTTAAATGACCGTCATTTTAATTTTAAAAAGTAATTGATCCTAGCTATCATGTGTAGTTGATTTGTATTCATCCTTTAAATCATATCCTTGCCGACATGCACTCTACCGGTTCAGGCTTCCAGCACCAATTGGTAAAAACAACTCCTCATTCATCAATTTTTTTAAAGTATAATTAATAAATTATATATTTTTTTATAAATGGAAATAAATCTAAATTGGTATTTATTTTTTCAAAATTGATCTAAACAGAGTCCATAAACACCGTAATTCATATTCTCAAGTTTATGCAATATTATTGCTTCGAATCATCAACGATCCAAAAACACATACTAGAGATCTGTTTTGGAAATAATAATAACCATAATAATTTAAAGAGTAAGTAACACCAGCACACACCCATCATAATTAACACTTAATTTCCTTTGTATTCTTTTTCTCGCAGTGCTTTTCTTTCTTTGTGAGATTGCTGAAGAGAGAAAAGCAAAATCGAATTATCGAAAGAATTGAATTGGATTCATTGACAGAGTGAAGCGTTCCACAAATCTGAGGTGCACATTGCATTGTGGTTGATTTGTGAGAATGGCGCCAGTATCGGCTCTCGCAAAGTACAAGCTAGTGTTCTTGGGCGATCAGTCCGTTGGGAAAACCAGCATTATCACTCGCTTCATGTACGACAAATTCGACAACACGTATCAGGTTTTCTTCTTTCAGATCCGATCGTACTTTTGTTATTTATAGCCCAATCTTTCTCCATTCTTTATAAAATCAAGAGATCACGGTTTTACTTTGGGATGGGATATGATCATTACAGTTGGGAGAGGATTGGTGATATTTATCGAATTTAGCTTCGTTGTTTGTTTTTAAGAAAATCTTAGTTCAACGACGCCAATGTGATTTGAGATGTGGAATTATTTTTACCATTCGGCTTTTGACCTTTTGAGTTTTACCATTTCCCCCTCTTTCCAATACTGATTAGCATGCAGAAATTTGTGATAATTTTCATCCCAAAATTTGGTGCCTAATGCAATTGTGATTTTTATATGTTTATGATGAATTATACGATTCCATGGGAGGAATTAGCATAGGGAGGAGAGAAACAGAAAACAGTTTCTAGTGTAGCACATGTCTCAACAACTTGAGCTATACGGAGGTCAAATACTTAAGTTTCGTAGTAAATTACTTGTAAATAGAAAAAACTAGGCACTAAAAGTAATCTGTCCCTTAACTGGTTCATTGCGTCTGTTACTTAACCTCTGTAGCACCAGTAATGCTGCTTACACATTCTGAGCAGATATAATTGTAGACATTCACTGAGTTCTTTACATTTTTCTTGCATTATGTTTTATGCATATTCTTTACATTGTAGACATTGACTTCCAACACCATTTTTCCAAATTGAGTCGTTTACAATTTTACAGTTCTCAAAACTTATTTTTCCTTTTGTAAAACAGGCTACAATCGGTATTGACTTCCTGTCAAAAACTATGTATCTTGAAGATCGAACTGTTAGACTGCAGTTGTGGTAAGATGTTACTTGATCATTTTTTAAAACTCTACTCTGAAGTGTAAGGAATATTTGCGATGAAAAAAAATTGTGGGAAGGGATGAAAAAGTTGCTTCGTCTAGATTTAAGGGAAGCGCAGAAGGGGAATGGCAATATTTTTTCAATCTAATTTTGGCGTTCCTCATTCAGATAAAGCCATACTGGAATACTAAATTTTGGAATCCTGTAGAGTGAGTAAAGATAACTTCCCTGCAAATAAGGGGCAAACAGTGTCTCCCTCCCGTCCCTTTCGTAATCAACTTCCAACAAATCCTAAAATATGCAAATTACTTAACTGTGCACACATCATAATTTGATGTTTATGTTGTTTCTTTTGTATGTTATCTTTTATTTTAATTTATTTCAAAGAATTATTTGCTATACCAGAAAGTGCATTAGTGAAGATGTGATATTTTATCATTGCTAACATTTTGCTTTCTTCTCTGAAAAATTTAGAGCAAATTACATGGACATTTCTTCTGATTGACCAATATTACACTTTTACCCATCCATTTTTGAGACCACAAAAAGCCATCTGAATTCAATATTGCCATGGCAGTCTCACCCTTGTTTCGTCAGGGATCTGTTTCCATGAATATAAGGTCGTCATGTGAGGTGATGCATTTGTCTTCCTCATGGTAGCTAAATTAGAAAACAGGAATGTCCGGTTAGTATTAAAGAAATCTCCAAAAGTGACACACCCTAACTTGATTTGAGGAGTTATATATGAATAATTTTAGACATGAAAATGCATTAAACAGATATTTTTCGGTATGAAAATGCATTAAACGGACATCTAAAACTCATGTGATAACTTTACGTTAACAGACACAACCTCAGAAGGAATAGAGAACAGTGAGTGTCCAGCATTATAAAGTAAAAAAAAAAAGGAAGGTGTGAGTGTAATATTACCTAAACGGGGTAAGGTCTCAGTAATTTGGTAAAAAAATTATCCATTTGACTTTCAAACTTTTTTGTCTTAATCTCATAACTTTTAGTCTCACTACAATGTCTATTTGCAATGGTTTCCAAATATTGTTTGCTCTTCTTGTGTATTCTTTTGTAATTTATAGTATAAAAGAAGGTTTTGAAGTGGATTTAAGCTAACCTGATTCTATAATCCATATTATAATCAGCAGTATTTGATTTCTTCTGCTCTTTGTATATTTGGCTTTATTTCAAATATTGACGTGCAGTGGCTAAACGGATTGAACTCAACTTGGTTGGCAGTTTTTTAGTTTCCACACAGAAGCATGACACTATTGTACTTTAATTGAATTCTTTCAAGTTTCTTTCCTCTCCAATCCTCACCTTTCTTTTCATGTGTCGCAGGGATACAGCTGGACAGGAAAGATTTAGAAGTCTTATTCCAAGCTACATTAGGGATTCATCTGTTGCTGTTATTGTTTATGACGTTGCAAGTAAGCCACATAGATGTGCTTTCTTTCACCTATTTCCTTCGCTTATAGTTTCTTGCGCATTTTCACCACAACAATTATCAATAGTTAATTATAGTTGTTTTCTTCCTTTTTTATGCCGGTTAATTAAAACGTAGATTTTGAAGAGCTCTGAGTTTTCGATTCATTATTTATTTCTTATTAGAGAAGAAGAGTTATATCTGAGAGGAAGAACATGTACTTGGCGTATTAAAAGAGAACAACAAAGTTACACCTTATTTAAGTTATTCCCTTTTCTTTCTTCGGAATGTGAGTGAAATATTTATTTTTCACATAAAGTGGGTCTAAAGGTTCCTATGGTAACTAGGTGATATTATCAGAACCAGAGCTTCTCAAAAGTAACTTTCTCTTGCGGCTGCTACTTATTATTCTTAGACAACATGAATCTCTCTGAACGATTCAAATAATTTGTGCATAGGTCGCCAGACTTTCCTAAACACACCAAAGTGGATAGAAGAGGTGCGCAGTGAAAGAGGCAGCGACGTTATTGTTGTTCTTGTTGGGAACAAAACTGATCTTGTGGACAAAAGGTAATTGCTAATCAATGGCAGACTGACTTCGTCAGATACTTTATATGGGCCTGTTGCATGACATGGCTCTTTTATCCGCAATCATCTATGACCTATTTCATGTTCATTTTGGCTAATTACTAATTCAGCACTAACGGAAACTTTGGGCTAGTTTAGTAAAGAAGATATTGTTTTGATCAAGGAAAGTACACCTGCACAAATAATCATGTGGGATGAGTCTCAGAACAATACTTTGAGCAATAGATGGAAGTTAATAAAAATTGGTCAATCATATAAAAGATGATTAGTGTTTCGTGGTTAAATGAGTTATGAATTGTCTGTACATACGTGGAAAAGTTACGGTGCCACTGTTCCCAGCCTTGAATAGTTCCTTGAGTTTTTTTTTTTTTTTTTTTTTTCGGCTTTCCTTCCCTTCTTTTTATCCATTTCCTCCCCTAATCACTCCTAATAGTTCTTTAAAAATAAATCACCAATACAAAAATCAAATCCACAAAGAAGAAAGAAAAAAAAACTAAA
>Ga0099822_1004514_pt1 | contig 18119 bp, 7 predicted proteins | sample CowpeawhiteBW_FD_76839 | JGI IMG/M metagenome (GOLD analysis project Ga0099822, IMG submission 76839) | Root nodule microbial communities of legume samples collected from California USA - Cow pea white BW | ecosystem: Host-associated > Plants > Roots > Nodule | place: USA: California | collected...
AATAAAATAAAAAAAAAAAAAATATATATATATATATATATATATATATATATATATATATATATATATATATATATATATATATATGAGAGCTAAACAATAATTTTGTTTAGCTTAGTGTACCTATGTTTAAAGGTAAATCTTATAAGTAACATTTACGGTATCTAATTGAAAAAGTTAAAATTAAAGATAACAAGCATATCTTCAAATCTTAGGGCATAAAAGATGAGTAGTAGATACAATTCTATTATTAGTTCATGGTCAAATATCAAAACGATAAATTTAATCATTTCATAGAATCAATCTTGATACATTGGTGATAAAAGATGTCGAAAATATTCTTTTGATGACATACTCATCATGAAACATGTGATTTTTGGTCAATGTTATCAAATGAATCCAAAATTTATATTAATCTTTAATGAAGTCATACACCGATTCATTATGAAATATAATGCAGAAACATACCTGAATTTGCCATTGAAAATGATATGAATTGTCATATTAACAACCAATATATGATCTTCTAAATGTATAGGGCCTTAGGCACTTCTACCTTATTGGTAGAGATTTATACTTCTATCTTGGTTGGTAGGAATTTATACTTCTACTTGTTTAGTAAGAATTTATACTTCTACCTTGGTTAGTAAGAATTTATAAATGAAGAGCACAAAATAAGACATACAAATATGTAATATATAATTTTGTATGAAAGTAATAATAGCGTATAAGAATATGTGATTAAGCATACTTATTTTGTTAGAAAATTCTTTCATACATTAAAAGGCTTAATATAAATGCAATATATGCATAACAAATGATATAATAATCAAAAAATTTGCATAAGAAAAATACTATTTTTTTTTTACTTTTATTTTTGTCTTAGTTATTGTGTTCTATTTCGTATAATACAAATAACACAAATACATGAGATATTCTCAAATGTCTAAAATGAATAGTGCTATAATCTCAACTATGATAATTGATCTTTTATTTGATAATTTCAGGGATGACTCAAGAGTTTGGAAAACCTAAAACAAGCTTAAAAAAGAGGTCTTTTATTTAAAATTTATTTTTTGACCTTTTTTTATGCAAAAAATTAGGTCTTTTGAATATAATTTGATGAAGAAAAGTGCCTAAAATGTATATCCTAAAGAAAAATCTATATCATTGATTTTAATAAAACATAAACTTATGATTAATTTAATAGAGATATAGTAGTAATAAAATATTATTTTTGAGGTCTTTTTTTTTCTTAAACAAAATTTTATAATTAATTTAGTAGAGGTATGTTAGTACCAAAAAAAAATTGATGTCTTTTTTCTTAAATATAATATTATAATTAATTTAATAAAAAACTCCTAGTAGTACAAACAAAAATTTTGAGGCCTTTTTTTCTTTGGAGGCATAAAGCGAGTGTTTCACTTGCTTACTCTTGAGCCGGTCCTAGATACCTTCTAGGGGCATGGAAAGAGTTTCACCAGGCTCCATGATGGACACCAAATGTTCTTTTCAGAAGAGAATGTGGTCCTTCAAGGTGACGTTGAGAGACTATATTGTTGATCTGTAAGTAAAATCGAAGGAAGATCTACTTGTAGAAGATTCTCTAACACACAAATCAATAAGAACATAATAAAATATGAGTATAAAAGAGTATATAAGATTAAAAGTGAGTACTCATAAATATGTCATAATTATAAACACAGATAAATAATTAAGGTAATAATCAATTAATAATATCTTATGATATATTATAGTCCTATTTATTACAAGAATAACGATGTATTATAGAATATTATGAGAGAACTATAGTTTATTTTAATTCGGACAATGATTATAAGATTGAATTAATGATAAAATTGAAAAGAAGATTGCAATAGATTGATTTAGTGCTCATAAAAAAAATAAAACTCTCTAGTTATATTTATTGTTGTTATTGTATATTAATTTTTAACTATTTTTTTAATCAGTTTATTTTTCTCAAAACCGACTTTATATTCTCTTTGAATTGGAAACCAGACCAATTGACCAAATACTTTTCTTTTCCATTACGATTCTCTAAGCAACTATGAACAGATTCTCAACAATTTACTTCCTTAACTTTGCTCTTTATGACAACATGGAAACATGAAATAGCTTCCTTAAAAAATTAGTACTGCATCCCTCTCCCTCCACATATATTAATGAACGTATTAAAATTATTGATCTTCATGTAACATTTTATCTTAAAAGTTTAAAGAGATTTTAATTATACAATAAATTATAATGTAATAGCTAAAATAAAAAAAATATTGAAAAGAATCTTACATTAGATAAAATATTATATAATGTGAAACAATTATAAACTTACAATATATGAAAATATGAATATTTAAAAAATAAACGTGACATATAACTTAATGTTATATTGAAAATTAATAAATGAATATGTAAAAAATGTTATAAATTTATTAAATAATAAATATAATATTGTATCATATGAAAATAAAATATATATGAAAATTCAAAGTAAACTATTCCAGCCCTAACAATGTTGTCGTGAACAATGCACCTCTTGAATTCTCAACCATTATTTCCTCACTTCAACACCTATACCTTTGTGAGTTCCTTCACTTAATCTTGTTCTTACATCCTTATCTTACTTATAATATAATTTCTTTTGATGATTTCATCTAAATATCCTCATCTTGTGCCTTGATTTTGATACTACAATAGATAGATGCAATAGGAAAATGAAAATGAAAAATAAAAATACTTTTACTTTTTAAAATTATAAGACTTATAAAATTCTAAATAATTTTTTATTTTTCTTTTTTCATCACCTATTCCATTAATTGTGCTTCTTATTGTCATGTAATTAAGATATAGCATGTGTTTCGACTGCAAGTCCGACAACATCATTAGGATCAATAAAAAACTTTTTAAAAGATAAAAGTAGAAAAAAATGTTTAAATTATATTTAATTTTGACTCCTAAATTATGCGAATGACAAATTATGAATACAGTTTAAACACTCTGAACATTGCAAACAAAAAAATAACAAATTCAGTTATAATTGTTGTATTTTGAGCTGTTGCTTTCGTAGATTTTCTTTATTATTTTCTATTTTATCCTTATTAAGTTAATATTTTACATTTAAATTCTTGTTTTTATATTTTTAGTTCGGCCACTTTAATCCGTCTTTATCTGTTTTATTCTTTTTCACTACCATCTAATCCATCCACTATTCCATTTTATATTAAAACAAAACAAAAAAATTATTGAAAAGTAATGCATGATTGAAATTCACATTAATCAAGAATCAATGACTTGAATATTTTTGTGAAATTAATTCACAATATAGCATAAATATTAAAGAGAATAGGAAGACCCTAATTATATTTTAATGTGATCTTTACCGAGACGCGGCTGAACTATGGTTTTAGCAGTCCAAATTTAAGATAAAGTACATTCATTATTAAAGTGGGTGTAAAAGTTGAAGTACGAAAAAGTGAAAATCATCATAATATAATTTGCTCAAAAAGTTGATTTTGATTACTTCAATCAAGATCTATGCCGCCTTAAGTAGACTTGATTATTTCAACCAAGTTCTACGCATAACGCATGAATCGATAATAGTCTATAATTAAATTGGCTATATATGGTTTTCTTTACCAGAAGTCTAGTTCTTTGTCCTTCATTTTTCATAAATAAGTAGAAGATGGTTTGTTCCACGACGGGGTGATTCTGTTGTGAATTGTTTATGAAAGTAGATTAGTAGGTACATGTTACGTATAAGAATATAATCCAATTTAGTAATATTTTTAACTTTACTGTAACTATTATACAGAAGACTTTAGAATTGATTTTGAAGACTGACTCTAGGGAAAGTTTATATATAAAATTAATAAATAGTTTGTGTCTATTATATATATATATTAGGAGTAGAGGTGAGCAAAACTACCGTACAGTGTCCTTGGCCTTGGTCGCTATTGCTCATTTATGTGTTCTTATTGTTCCTATTCCACTACTGCTCCACACGACCCGCGAGACTTCCCTCGCCTCTTTTCTCGCTGGCCTCTTTGAAAAACCTTTTCGTCTTTTTCCTCTGATTTTCGTTCCAATCAATGGAGAGGACTCTCCTCAAGGATTTCGAGCTCCAACACAAGAATCCCTCCGTCGAGGCTCTCCGCCGATGGAGATCCGCCGTCACTCTCGTCAAAAACCGCCGCCGCCGCTTCCGCATGGTCGCCGATCTCGACAAGCGCGACGAAGCTCAACAGATTAGGCAGGGAATCAAGGTTTTTCTTCCGCTTTCCTCATCTCTTTCCTTATTACTATTATCGTTACTCTCTCTCTCTGTTTCTGTGCTTATCCTTATCGTAACTGCCTCGGAATCGATCGTACAAACTTCCAAATTATATAAATGAACACGCAAATTAAAGTACAAAAGCTGCAACGAATTTATGATTCACGATTCTCTGAATATTGATTTGAAACTAAAACAGAAAAGCAGAACATGTTTTAGATTAATTTTTGTCTAAAATTGTAGGTCAGATAAGATGATATAATACGTTGAATTTCTCTTTATGACGTTGATTTTCAAAGTTTAACCGGTTTTATTCGCTCTAAAACTGTATAGAATAGCTTTTGTGAATGGATCTGAATTGAGAGAAAAATAAACTGGAAGTAGTCCAGAGAGAATCGGAGAACTTTAATTAATTAATTACGAGAGGTTAAGAAGACTTTAATTACTTCAATTATCATTGTTTCTTGTTAATTTCATGCTTCTGTGAGAACGTTGGCATGCACATGCTCTCCGAGTTCTTGTTGCTGAGAGAACTGTAAAAAAGTGATGGAGGGAATATTAAAACGATGTTTACAGGTGGGTTCGTATGCGTGGATAAAATGGAGATAAGAAATGAGGTGGCCAGATTTTTTATTTTTTTATTTCGTCTTGAAATTTAATATTTGATTAAATGAAGGTATGTGTCGATTCGATTTAGGTGTGAAATAAGCTGTAAATGCAGATCGATATTTAGCAATTGGTTTGAAACTTACGTCCCAATGCTAAAAAGTTCAACTAAAGACACTAAAACTTTATTACCAAAAGCACATTTAGCAATACTGCAGATTAGAAAAAAGAAAACCCTGGATAAGTATTTTAACGTCAATGTCACAAATATGAAATCTTAAATAGAAGTGAGTATTACTTTTTTTCTAATCTAAGTATTATTTTTTTAATTTTAAGAAATTCATATTTACGTTATATTTAAGTCTAAAGAAAATGTTTTGAAGTGTAATCAAGATGATAATACGAGAAATATACCACAAAAATGTAGAAATAACATAATAATTAATGTAAAAGAAAATTGAGAAAAATGAGATTAGTTAAAAAATGTAAGCATATATTAAATATTTCCCTATTGTTTTATAGTTTTTCTGTAGGATTATTACGAGATTCCTGACTTTGTTTGCTCACACAAATTATATTAACTGTTTATTTGAGTTTCACAAAAGAAAGAAACATATTTTGATGACAGTTTTTAAATGTTTGTTGTTTTCTAAATTTTATTTAATTTTTTTATCTTGATAATTAATTTTTTTCATTTAATCTTTTTATATTTACAATAATAACTACATGTTACTTTTTATTTTTACTTTCAAAATGAATATAAATTACAGTAACTACAAGCTAATGAAACAAAACAATAATTAATACTGTTTTAAACGTTGAAAGATATAAATACGAACAATACTTTTCTTTTAAAAAGAATTCTGATTTCATTTAACAAGTTTTACTTTTCCATTTTGGTGACATGTGAACACTCTTTTGTGACGTTAGTGTCTGTAAAGCGTGGGAACACTTATTTTTTAATGGCTACCTTTTTAGAATATTTAATGGTTCTAGTTAATTTTTTGCTTCTCTATTTATATAATACTTACATAATTCATAATATCTATATATTTTTACTTGATTTCATTTTATCAAAGTATTCAATACGACTTAGATATCTAAAACTCACTAGAAACAAGTTTTAAAGAAAAGTAAAGTAAATAGGAACATCGGTTTATGATATCATCATGTAAACCTTAAAATGGAGATTTATTACTGGTGGTGGTAGAGTTTATTTATTTTTGGTTTCTTAAAATGGAAATTTGGATACGCACTATTTTAATAAGTTTTTATAAACTAAAAATTAACAAGAAAATGAAAATAATATTAATTTAGGATTAGTTTTTTATTTGAGAACTTGTTAGCATCTTCTCTTATTTCTCCTCGGTTGGTTAAAGAAGAAAGTAAACAACGAGGAAAACTTTTGAAATTTTAATAATATAAAATAAATTTTTTTTGTTTTGATAAATCAATTTTCTCTCTCTCTTTTCAGCTAATAAAACAAACCAAATGATATATATTATTTTGGGGTGGGGGCTACACAGTCCTACTAAACGTGTTTGTCACTTTAAAAAGATTGAGTATGTTAGTTTTTGATTTGTCAAGATATCAATATTACTGTTTGACACTTATATAAATTAATATTTTATTTAAATAATAATATTTTATTAAAAAAATTGGTGTTTTATGATAATTATTTGAGAATGGTAATGTCAAACGTAACTTTTATTTTTTTAGATAAAATTAGAACTAATACTTAGTACAAGTGTTTTTAATGTTCAACTAAAACCTTTTCAAAACATTTTTCGTGTACAAAGTGATGAAAAGAGCTTTTTATATAATGTGAGGCCATTTGTGGTGTTATCTTCTGTCATGATAGTGGTTGTCATGACGACCCACAAACAACAAAAAGAAAATAAAGTTGGTGCTCGTACTTTACATTGGATGGACGGCAAATGTTACTTTCATGTTGAAAACTGCCGATGCCAATCTATCATGCGGGATTTGAAGTTTCCATTGAATCTATTTGTTATACATTAAATTATTATTTTTAAAGTTAGGAGTGAGATTAGGAAAGGTAACCAGTCTGAAAATTATAAGTTTAGCTATCTTGGCCGGTTTACATGGAGAGATTAGATCAACACGTTTTTAACGCAAGGATCTACGCTTACCTTGTGGCTTTTGGGTGCACGCATGGCCAACATTCTTCCTCTATCTGTCATTAGTTTTGAATATTCATCCTCATATATAGTTTCCTTTCTAACACTATATTTTTTAGTAACGCCACGAGTTTCTCCATCCCACAAGATGCTAACCCTCTTTCTTTCACTGTTTAGGTTTCATCCTAGTGAATCAGAATTATGATTTCTTTCCTTTAGGTAGTGGGCTGCTATCAGCTATGGCGGTTTGAGTGTGTTCAACCAATTAAAAGTCTCTACATATTAGTTTGATTTATTAACTTATCGAACCTTATTTATATAAGACAAACTCTTAGAAAACAAATTTAACTGATCTGTAAAATTAAGATTAGTTTATAAATATTATAAAAATTCTTTAATATAGTTTCTTTAAAATATTTAAATTTAACTTGTAAATAACTTAATTTTATTTTTTAATTAATTTCATTTTTTTTTGTTATTTTTAAGAAGTAGCTACGAAGCAGTTTGCTCATATAAGCATTTTCTTCATAAACTCTTCTAGGAAAGAAGATAACTTTTATAAATTAATTTATGTATAAAACATTTTTAATTCTTTTATTTCCTAGTTTGTGAAGAAATTAGTCCCAATAAATTCTACATATTTTATAGCTAGAAGTTGATTATATTTTTTTTTTATGTTTTTGTTACATTTTGGATAAAATCTAAGTTCATTTCTATTTCTTTGCATTTTAATTAGTATACTATCATCGGTTGTTTTTACTATTAGACTATTTGGTTTAGTTGTTTTTTTTTTTTATTTTACTTGTGTTATTTAATATATTATTTTAGTGAAACATGCAATCTTTCAATTCACTTAAATTTGCCATACATTCCTTCAAATCCCTAATGTTGATTAGTTATGAAGTATGCAGAGTCTAAGATATAATTTTACGAACAAAGAGTAAATATATACTAGTTGAAATAAAAAAACAATTAATAGAAAACAATACTTACAATGTCAAACATATTAAATATTGCAATTAAAAGTATAAATAGAGTGAGTAAATAAATAAATAACATTGTAATAATTCTTTCTTTCCTTAAAATATATTTAACCCAGTGTTTCATATTATACTATGTAGCTTGTAAATTTTAAACTTTCGGTTCATATTTTTTAAAGCTTTAAGCTTATCAGCTCTCAATTAATTTATCAACTAGTTTTTTCAAATACTCCATGTGAAGGGTGTACTTGTTTTTATTAAAATTTGTGGCTCTTCTGGCTTTTCTTCTCATTTATGTTTCCTTGTTTGTTGACATGTAACTTGTGGTCCGTTTGGACTATTAAAAAATGTAAGTCTCTGGCCTTATTGTGAAATAAACAATATAGATTTCAACAAGGTCAAAGCAAACTTAAAAGGTCTATACTGAAGCCTTGTATTTCAAACACAAGTTACTGTCATCTACACTGGAAAAGTATGTAGAAGAACTTTTTTATGAGGAATATGTAACAATTTTTCAATTTTGATAATTTATTAGTTTTGACTTTTTCAACATTCAAGGTTTGACTTTTTTATGATATCTAGGTTGTAACTTTAATATTTTTTTATTATATTGTTGGTACATTAGCTCTTTACGCTGTGGAAAATAAATGTTTTTTTTTCATATATATACTTCTTTCTCTCACACAAACACAAATATATATATATATATATATATATATATATATTTATTTGTTTGTTTATTTATTGCGTTTGTGTAAGAGAGAAGTGTGAAATGTCAAGCAAGTATCTTAGAAAGTATTTGGTATGTACGTAATTGACCTTCGGTACGAAAGCATATTATAAATTTATTTATCCTAGCGAATTAGTTTAATATTTAAATTTATTTATGCAACCCGGGAATGTGGAAACTTCCTGGAAATTTCGTAGCCAAGAGCAGCTGAGCCAAGTCGCTGACCAAAACATTAATTAGTAATTTGAAATGGATAGACATCAACCACCATCGACAATGAGACAAACAAATGGGGAAATAAAATAAAAAGGCAGTTGATATGTATGTTGCACAACCTATGAAAATGACACTCGTGTCCTGTGTTTGATGACATGTTTGGTCTAATAATGACTGTAAAAGAAGTGAAATATGATATAAATATTAATAATAATAAAGTGTAAAATGAAATAATTTAAATTAAAAATGAGATAATTTTGTTTATTGTTTTTGTAATAATTTATTATTTTATTATAATAAAATCAGAAAAAAATTATCCGATTATGTGCCTAATATGTTTTTTTTTTCTCACGGTCTTCTACCGCCATTCTTTCCTCTCAAATATCATGACCTACATTTCATCCTATAATTTCTTTTCCAAGTGGAAACAATCCAATCTACACACTTCCAAGTTGGGGAAAAAAATGATCTCAGTGCGTGTATCGTGCTGCACGATCACGTAAGCACTCTTGACTTGATATTTTTTGAGTTGAGAATGACATCAAACGCGCTTTAGACGCGTCTGTTGGACTGTTCCTTTTCAACAAAGGCACAGCAACGGAAATGTAAACCACCTTTGAATTCAATTTGCTTGCAAATGTAAACTGTCGCCGAAATTTCTGCTGCTGTATTCATGTCAACGATGGCTGATGCGAGTTCATGAAACTAAATATTTCCTCTAAAAGGGTTTTCAGACTAGAGGAAAAACATGGTTTACTTGGTCCTTCTCATTGATTAACAGTTAACGAAGTGTTTAATATGATTTTTTTCAATCAATCAAATATTGTCTTCCGGTTTATTCAATATTTTCTTCACAAAATTAAGTGATACAGTTAGTAACAGTTTGTGTCTTTACGGAAAACCTTTTTAGAAGTTAGGAAGTTATAAATTAAAAGACAAAGGTTGAAGAATATACACCCCTTGTAACTTTGATACATATTTTATTATGTAGGAAGATAATTTCTTATCATGATGAACACTACACATTTTTTAACCCGAGACTTCCTTTCACAACTTCCTCTGATAACCATTTTATTTCTCTCGTCTTTTATATTAAGAAAATCATGCAATTTACTTTTCTGTAAATGATCCTGAAAATCAAGATATTTGCACCGCAGTGCAAATGTGTAATAGCAACTTTTGATAATCTTGGCTATAAGCTATGTGAGATAGCTTAGATGAAAAACATGATTTAGGGAATTTAAATTGTGCTGCACTGCAGTTCGGTTGAAACAACATTTTCTGAGTGATTGACAGATAAGGGTATGTTTAAGAGAAAATAACGAGGCTCGAGATTTAAAACATTCTCTGAGTTACATCACAGTTGAACTCGAATTCCATATGACCAAACTACCAAATGATGATGAAAGAAAAATGAAAATGTCTTTCATTTCATTATTCGCTTACATATTGACACATTAATAAAGGAATTTCCCCTCCATTCCTTCAGACAAAAAATATAGCAATGATCACTCTGTATTATGATTAATCATCCTTTTACTGGCTGACTAACTCGTTCTGGAAAGTCATGACTAGATGAGAAAAACTGACATATTTGCTCTTAAATTGTAACCTAGGCTTCTTGAAAAAATTCTTCTTAAACGTTGTCAAAATTTTATTTTAGCATTCATTTCACGAAATACCTTTCATCTGATAACATATATGACGATATCGCTACTTTTTTTTTTTGGTATATTTTGAATTCGCATTTACCAATTTTAATACACCATATTTGGCTTACCAGGAAAAAATTCGAATTGCTCTCTATGTTCAAAAGGCAGCATTACAATTTATCGATGGTATGGTGCTCCAATTTCAATAGTCAAAGTTCTTAACACTGCTTTAGGACTGATCACTTTCTCTTTATGAGTTTTCTAAGCTAAACTGGTTTTCTGTTGCAGCTGGTAATCGAGTTGAATACAAGCTATCGAGTGAGGTGAGAGAGGCTGGCTTTTGTATTCATCCGGAGGAGATTGCTTCTATTGTTCGTGGCCACGATAACAAGATCTTAAATAATATTGGTGGAGTTGAAGCCATCGCAAGGAAACTGTCAGTTTCTGTGGATGGAGGTGTCAGCGAAGAGAGTATAAATAGCCGACAACAGATTTATGGATTCAATCGTTTTACTGAAAAACCTTCTAGATCGTTCCTGATGTTTGTGTGGGATGCACTGCAGGACTTAACTTTGATCATTCTCATTGCTTGTGCTGTAGTTTCTTTAGGTGTAGGGATAGCCACTGAAGGGTGGCCAAAGGGAACGTATGATGGTGTGGGTATCATACTCAGTATATTCTTAGTAGTCACTGTTACTGCTGTCAGTGATTACAAGCAATACCTGCAGTTCAGGGATTTGGACAAAGAGAAGAAAAAGATAATTGTTCAGGTCACTAGGGATGGGAAAAGGCAGAAGATCTCAATTTATGATATAGTAGTTGGTGATGTTGTTCATTTGTCAACTGGAGATCAAGTTCCAGCGGATGGACTTTTTATATCAGGATACTTTTTGCTTATTGATGAATCGAGTTTGTCAGGTGAGAGCGAACCAGTAAGTGTAAATGAAGAAAAACCGTTTCTTCTCTCAGGAACAAAAGTGCAGGATGGTCAGGGGAAGATGTTAGTTACAACTGTTGGCATGAGGACTGAATGGGGAAAATTGATGGAGACTATTAACGAGGGAGGAGAGGATGAGACCCCGTTGCAGGTTAAGTTAAATGGAGTCGCTACTATTATTGGTAAAATTGGTTTGACATTTGCCATTCTGACATTTTTGGTACTTATCATAAGGTTTCTGGTTGAAAAAGCACATAATGGTGAGATTGCCAGCTGGTCTATGGCTGATGCACTGAAGTTACTGGACTTCTTTGCTATTGCTGTAACCATAATAGTTGTTGCGGTTCCTGAAGGATTGCCACTGGCTGTGACACTCAGTCTTGCTTTTGCAATGAAAAAATTAATGAATGACAAGGCACTTGTAAGACATCTTTCCGCTTGTGAGACTATGGGTTCAGCTAGTTGCATTTGCACAGATAAGACAGGGACATTGACCACTAACCGAATGGTGGTTACTAAAACATGGATATGCGAAAAAGCAACGCAGATAACAGGTAACGAGAGTGCACACGAACTGAAAACATGTACACCTGAAGGAGTTCAAAACATCCTTTTACAGGCTATATTTCAAAATACTTCTGCTGAAGTAGTTAAGGATAAAGATGGAAAGGACACAATATTGGGGACTCCAACAGAATCGGCATTATTGGAATTTGGCTGCCTTTTAGGTGCTGATTTTGATGCCTATGCCCAGCGTAAAATGTACAAGATACTCAAAGTTGAGCCATTCAATTCAGTCCGAAAGAAAATGTCTGTGCTTGTGGGTCTTCCTGATGGAGGGATCCGAGCATTCTGCAAAGGTGCATCAGAAATAATATTAAAGATGTGTAACAAAATTATTGATTGCAATGGGGAAGTTGTTGATCTTCCCGAAGACCAGGCAAACAAGGTCTTCAGTATTATAAATGATTTTGCCTCTGAAGCTTTGAGAACTCTTTGTTTGGCCTTCAAAGATATCAATGCAATGCATGGGGAAGCTAACATTCCTGATAGTGGCTATACTCTAATAGCATTAGTAGGAATCAAGGATCCTGTACGCCCTGGAGTTAAGGAAGCTGTTCAAACTTGTAAAGCTGCTGGAATAACTATCCGAATGGTTACTGGTGATAACATACATACAGCAGAAGCTATAGCCAAAGAATGCGGTATACTTACTGAGGGTGGTGTAGCCATAGAAGGTCCAAAGTTTCGTGACCTGTCTTCCGAGGAAATGAAGGATACCATACCTAGGATCCAGGTTCTTTTCTCATCACAAATTCTGTGATTAAGTACTTGAGGACAGGGAAAGGGGATAGGATTGGTGATCTGTATCTTCTCTTGAGATGCTTGACTTTTCTTTTGTGCTTTATATGATTTCAGGTGATGGCACGATCCTTACCGCTCGACAAATATAAGTTGGTAAACAATCTGAGGAGTATGTTTGGTGAGGTTGTTGCCGTTACTGGTGATGGAACTAATGATGCTCCAGCACTGCGTGAGGCAGACATTGGACTTGCAATGGGCATAGCAGGAACTGAGGTTTGTATCTCTTGTTTACTATGTGGCAGTTAAGCGTTGTCTTAGTTTTGTACAATTCTCCATTTGTTAAATTCTATTCCAGTTACATAGTTTATGTACCGTTTCTTTATTTTTTTCTTTGCTATCTTATCTATCCTTCCCTAGAATTGTATGCCATACGTGGAGTTATCTTTTTCCCTTTTTATATTGATGACTCTTTGCTGCAATTGATTCCTCATAACATTTTTTGTCCTTGTTAATTAATAACTTTTGTAGGTTGCAAAAGAAAATGCTGATGTCATTATCCTGGATGATAACTTCACGACTATTGTGAATGTTGTCAAATGGGGACGTTCAGTATACATAAACATTCAAAAATTTGTGCAGTTTCAATTGACAGTTAATGTTGTTGCTCTGGTAATCAATTTCTTTTCTGCATGTATCACAGGTTTGTTGGTTAATGGAGTTTATTTTGACTTAGATATTCTATTTCTTCTTTTTCACGCAACATCGGTGATAGTCTTCCTTCTTTCAGGATCTGCTCCACTCACAGCTGTTCAGTTGCTTTGGGTGAACTTGATCATGGACACTCTTGGTGCATTAGCCCTAGCTACTGAACCTCCTAACGATGGACTTTTGAAAAGACCCCCTGTTGCAAAGGGAGCAAACTTCATTACCAAACCTATGTGGAGGAATATCATTGGTCAAAGTATATACCAATTAATTATCCTTGCGATTCTAAATTTTGACGGGAAGAGGCTCCTCGGAATTAGTGGTTCGGATGCAACAGAAGTTCTCAAGACTCTGATATTCAATACCTTTGTATTTTGCCAGGTACTCTCTGCACGCATCATGTCCGAATTGTTGGTTATACTTTATAGACTCCAAAATGGGAAATTCCGAACATGGATGCTAAAACAAAAGTTCATAATACCTGTCAAAAGAAGTGGCATGATAAATTGTTTCGCCTTTATTTAGCTTTTTTTTCCTTTCTCTCTATTTTCAGGTGTTCAATGAGATAAACAGCAGAGATATTGAAAAGATAAACGTATTCAGAGGCATGTTCGACAGCTGGATATTTTTGTCGATAATTTTCGCCACTGTGGCGTTTCAAGTGGTGATAGTTGAATTCCTTGGAACTTTTGCCAGCACCGTGCCTCTAAACTGGCAATTCTGGGTACTGAGTGTGTTAATCGGAGCAGTTAGCATTCCTATAGCTGCTATCCTCAAGTGCATCCCAGTTGAAAGAGATAATAGTAAGCAGCACCATGATGGTTATGAGGCATTGCCATCTGGACCCGAGCTGGCATAAAGTATACGAAAAGTATGGTCTCGTTTTCCTTTTCTTTGTTTTTTGATTAAGAACATTTATTTTGCTTTATTTTCAACGTTTTCTTACTGGGAAACTAACCTCACAACAACTGGGTGAGTGTTGACAAGAATGCCTAACCATGTTACTTTACATGAAGACATTATCTGGGTTGCTTTTGCTGATTTCTCCTACTAGTGTAGTCTGTTTTTAATGCTGTCATTCTTTGCAGCATTGCCATTTTACGTAGTTTTGTAAAGACTTGATACTATACGGAATTTCCTGGCAAGACAAAACATACAAGGATTTTGGGAATGATATGATTGAAGGCATATATCAACAGTAGTCCTCTCTGCTTGTCAGAACCACTGTTTGAGAAGCCTATTTATTCGAGGACAGTTCCAAATTTTTACAGCCTATAGTTCTCATAAATATTCATAGAATTCATTTGAAAATATAGTTATGCAATTCTCTAAAATTCCTTTCATGGGTCTTGTTACCAGCATGACAAGGGGACGATGTTATCTGATACCGAGCAAGATGATGATGGAGAACCTCTCATATTATTAGCCGCTGCATTTGAGCAGAGTTTTGACCGTTTGGTTTGGAATACAAATATATTTATTGAACAGAAACTAGCTAGTCCTCGAACTATAGTGCTGACTGGTGCATTTTTGTAGTGTACAATATACTCTCTTAAATGTTTACAACATACTTTCATGTGCCTTACCTTGGAATTCATTTTAGTTTTGAATTATATCTAGTTGTGAAAGTTGACAAATCATGAACTAAAAAGCACTTTTCAGAGACATATAGATTTATTGTCCTTAAAGATTTATTCGCGGTGTATCATGCAAGTCTTCCAGAATATTATAGGAACTTTTCGGATTTTTTTAAGGATCTCAAAATTAGCAAGAAAATATTCTTTAAAAAGTGACCCTAGATAATAGAAAAGAATAAGAGGAGAGAGAAGAGAGCTTGAATAAACAAGAGAAAAGAATATGAGAGGTGTGTCTTTTGGATGAAGCATTGAGAATAATAAGATTAATGGGTTGTTAATCCTAACTTCATGTGAATCCTAACTTTCTAACTATGGCATGTTTCAATTGAATCACATATTTTCTACATATTCTTGATACTTCTGGGCTTTTATTCTTTTTAATCTACCTTTGTTTTAAAATTTGTTCATACACCAATCCTTATTATTATCTCATTATTATCATCTCAAATTCTTGGATTTGCTTGATAATTGAAATTTTTTGTCATGGTAAATCTCGAATTCCCTTGATAATTAAACAAAAATTAAAATTTAAAAAGATCAACCAACAAATATTAAAAAATAAACTATGTAACTCTGATTTCTTCTTTTGAACTAGAATACGTAGGAACAAGATCAATTCTCTTCAGATCCAAAATAAGAAAACATATAATAACTTTTTTTACCTTTATTATTTTGTATGTGCATTATTTTGTTTGATTTTTGGGGAACAACAAATATATTAAAAATCTACTTTTATTTTGTATACTTAATTAAAGGGAACTGTCTTATGATAGACGTTGTGGGGTGCTAGTAGTACCTTCTCCATAAGTAACCGACCCCCCGAACCCAAATTTGGTTTCAAAGACTATATTTTTTTAAAGGTTTTTTTTTATAGTTTTTCATAATAAACTATGGTGGTGACTCCTTTATATCTTTTCAATTATTTTCATCGTCCGCTGCGATTTCGGTTGTGACAGCGGATATGTCTTGTTTGGAGGATGTCACTCCTATTGTCAATAGTTTGTCGGGTTTACAACAATTAGATTCAACTCATAGAAGTTCAACGATAGTTCTTACTACTTTGACGGCTAAAGAGACTTGTTTTGCATAGCAATTGAAAATAGCTTTGAAATGGGCTAATATGTTTGATGAGATGAGAGATTCTAATATGAAAGAGGATGTATTTTTTGGAATGTAAAAGGAGTGACTGATAATAAATTTTAATAAGCTAAGGAATTTGCCTTTTTCCTAATATATGGAGTTCAAAGTATGAAATGATTTTTATGATAGAAATATTGATTTTTGTTTTCATAATAGATTTTTTTGCCTATCTATGCGATGTGGTCTCCCTATGTGAATTTTCTTTTCCCTTTTTTATTTTTTATAAAATTTTCATATAATAACGATTATGCCTAACATGAGCTCATTGGAAAATCTTCTGTAAATCACTTTTTGGTACTCAACGTCAACTTTTGGACTCAGCGCTATATTCTTTAATTTCTTGAAAATACTGCAAAAAACATTATAAATACATCAATTTTCATATTTTCTTACTTCTCTACTCGTCATTTTGTAATATAAAATAAAAGAGTCTATTTCACAAAGAATTATATTAATTTCATATAAAATAAGTGTCAAAATTATATGTAATGTTAACTATACTATACATTTATCATGTACTCCAATATGTATGGTTTTATTTTTCACTTGTGCATGTTTTTATGAACTTTAATATATAAAAGGAGGTAAGGAGAGTTTTCACTTTCTGTAATACAAAAATCACTAGTTTCTCCTATAAATACAGGAACATTAACAGATATCAAATATTTAGAAAGAAATTATAATTGTATACATTTCAAATTATAATACAGAATAAAGTTTCATGAGAACTAAAACATTTATTAAATTTACAAACATTAATAAAACCTAATTGATAAAATTTAAAAATCTTTTTTAAAAAGTATAAAAGAAAAATAAATATTAAAATTAAAATATATTTTAAATTTCTTTTTACTCCAATTTTTTAAATTCTAATGATTCTCTTTTTTTACACTAATAAAAGTTAAAATACATGACTTGATTAAAATCATGCAAATAATAAAGTTTAAACTAATAATAATAAAATTTTAAATAGATTTTGTATATTTTGAAGTTGAATATATATTGGATGGTGATAAAAAAATTCATAGAAATTATATAAATTTTTATATTATAGTAAATAAAATATATTTATATAATTATAGTGACAAAATTATAGTTTGATATTAAGTTAGCAAATAAAAAAAACATATAAAATATATAAAAATAGTATTTTACATGATAAAAATAAATAACAAATAAAAATATTAAAAAATTATCAAATATGTGTCTTAAAAATAATTTTAGAGATTATTGAATGAAATCTCACAAAGGAAAACAAATATATAATTAAGGGTGTGAAAAGATGAAAAATTGATCTAAGAAAACTTTTCAAATATCAACATAGTCAATGGTTGAGAAATAAAGAAATTGTTTTTAGCAAAACAAAAAAGTTCTTCAAATGAAACAAAAATTAATAATAATAGACTAAAAAAGATAATTTTTTTATATTACATAATAAATGAAAAAGTTTATGTTATTAAACACTTGAATTGATAGTGTTAAACATTTTCATGTGAAAGAAAAATATACAATAAATAGAAAATGTTAAAAAAGAATAAAAATATTCAAATGTGAGATATAAAAAATATTTAATTAAGATACATCAATTGAACCTAATTTGATAATGGTTATAATATGATGAAAAATATATTGGAAATGCGAACGAATTTCATTAAAAACAAACAATTAGAAGAATTAAAAAATAAAAAAGTGTGTAGTAATATATATATATATATATATATATATATATATATATAGTTATTATATTGACTATAAATATTTTAATAATTTAAATGTGGACAA
>Ga0099822_1004520_pt1 | contig 18113 bp, 8 predicted proteins | sample CowpeawhiteBW_FD_76839 | JGI IMG/M metagenome (GOLD analysis project Ga0099822, IMG submission 76839) | Root nodule microbial communities of legume samples collected from California USA - Cow pea white BW | ecosystem: Host-associated > Plants > Roots > Nodule | place: USA: California | collected...
CAAATTACACAATTCTTTCATTTTTCAAAAAGAAAAATCATGAAATCATAAATATACACTCTTTTTTTAAAAAAAAAAAAAAAAAATTTTACTTTAAATTTCATTAACAAAAATATTTAATGAAAATTTATTAGTAATAAATTTCCATTAAAAAATATTTCTAAAGGTTTTTAAAGTGAAGTTTTTTTTTTTTTTTTTTAAAAAAAGAGAGTATATTTATGATTTCATGATTTTTCTTTTTGAAAAATGAAAGAATTGTGTAATTTGATAAGCATCTTCACCGTCACTTCCTCAAATGTATTAATTTCTCAGCAGAGTTGTCTCTGTCATTTCCCTGATTACTCCATTGACTTTCTTTGGTTCCTGAGGTCAGATATCTCTTCAAAATTCAACCCTTTTAAGTTTTACTCAATCCATCAATTTCTGTACCCTTCTTTCCGCGTTTGACAATTTCCCATTTTTAACTTAAACTTCACCACAATATCCTATCAGATAAAAACCCATGTCCTTGCAAAATATGGATCAAAATCTCCACTTCTGAAGCAAAAACCATGACTTATGAACAAACCCTAGTTGCACTAATTATATATGTATCTTCTGTCATTTCTTTTTAACTACAATATTTTACATTAAACCTTTTTTTTCTATACAGATAACTTCAGTTCTGATTAAAAATGGTACTACAAAAACACCTATACAATTTAGGTATATTATTTCATTATAATCTAGAGATTCAACTATGAGTAACTCACTCACGTGCTTAGTTACTTACATAGAGTGAAGTTTGAGACTAATTCTGCAGTTCGTACCATTAGCACACATTTTGCAGTCACCATTTTTCAATTATTCTAAAGTTTGTATAAAGTTATAATAGTTGATCTGACATAGTACAATCAATAATAGCAATATTTTGCATGCTCCAATAAGATTTCTCCAATTAACAAACAATAAATGGTAATAATAAATATTACTCTAAATAGATTATAGCAGTAGATGCAGAATCTAACTTGAGCTACCCTTGTTTTCTTTCTCCTCCTGCTCTCACCTACATCTGTCAAGGAGTATGAATATGATCCATTTATGAGTGTGAAAAAAATAAAGCTAAAGCAAAAGAAAAAAAAAGAAACATTTGACAGAGAAGAAGACGTTGGAGCTCTCAAAATTCATGCGGTTTTGTGTTGTTCGATATTCTGCCAAGGTTGTTTGACTTTTGTTTAAAAGAAGCTCAGCCATGTATATAATAATAATTATTGTCGTTCAAATTCGATCATAAATGAGAGGTAGGTCAACTCTGCTACTGTGATGAATCCTAGAATTGTCTATGATGTTGTTATGGTTGTTTTGCATGCTTTTGTAAGCTTTTCATGTGCTTTTTTTTTTACTGAATTATGTTGCAGGTTATTGGATGATGAGGGATATATAAGAATACAGTTCACCCAACATAAATGTTATAAATCGTTGGTAGGTTGTTCACCAAAACCATAACCAAACCCCACTTGGCAACACTGGTTTTTTTTTCTTTTTCTTTCTCTTACAACACAACAAGTAGTGCATAATTCTGATACTAGTATATAGTTGAGGAGCTAGGTAGCAGCTTGGTTTGTAAAAAACAACCTCATTTACTGAAAAAGGTGTGGGAGTTGTGAACAGAAAAAACAGTTTTTTCCTTGTGTGTTTGATGATTTTTCTCTGGCTCCTCCTTCTTCTATCCATGTTCCTCAACCACTCTCATTTATTTCTCTTCCTTTATTGCCAACACCCTGTAAGAGAGAGATAGAAGAAGAAGAAGGTCTATTGTGTGTGGTTTCTTCTTGTAGAGTGAGAGAGAGACAGGTGGTTGTCTTCACCTTTAAAAGCTTCACCAACCCCTGAGAGAGCATTTATAATGGTGCATCTCACATGTTTAGTGAGAGAGAGAAGAAGGTGGTGCAATGTCAAAAAACCAGTCTGGCCATAATAACTCTGCACTAAACCACTTCACCTATAAATCTCTCTCCACCATTACACTCTCTACCCTCATTGCACCACACTCACTTCTCTTTCTTCTTACATAAACACAACCTCTTCCATCTTCTTTCACTCCTCCATTTTCCTCTCTTGCACACACTCAAATCTCTGCATCAAAAATGCTCCTATTTGGACACACCCTTCACTGAAAGGTACTGTTTTTACTCGTTTTCCAGCCACCCCATCTTCTACAAAAGGCCAAGTTTGTTGCTTTTTTTGCCGTGGCTTTTCAGCATTTTGATTATTCTAGCTTGGGTTGGTGGGTTTCTGCAATATGGAAACTTTCACGGCTCTATTGTTGTTAACGGCGGTCACGGCTTACTTGATATGGTTCACGTTCATCTCTCGGTCGCTGAAGGGTCCACGTGTCTGGGCCTTATTGGGCAGCCTCCCGGGCCTCATAGACAACTGTGACCGCATGCATGACTGGATCTGCGACAACCTACGCGCGTGTGGCGGCACTTACCAGACTTGCATCTGCGCAATCCCTTTCCTCGCCAAGAAGCAAGGTCTCGTGACTGTGACATGCGACCCGAGGAACTTGGAGCACATACTGAAGACCCGTTTCGACAATTACCCCAAAGGCCCCACGTGGCATGCTGTCTTTCATGATCTTCTGGGTGATGGGATCTTTAACTCCGACGGCGACACGTGGCTGTTCCAGCGCAAGACCGCAGCACTGGAATTCACCACCAGGACATTGCGTCAAGCCATGGCTCGATGGGTGAGCGGAGCTATCAGCCGCCTCTGCTTCATCCTGAAGAAAGCTCACGATCAAGCTGAACCCATTGATCTGCAGGACCTAATGCTTCGTCTTACTTTCGACAACATTTGTGGGTTAGCTTTTGGACGAGACCCACAAACATGTGTGTCGGGTCTGCCTGATAACCGTTTTGCAACCGCTTTTGACCGAGCCACCGAAGCCTCACTTCAGAGGTTCATTTTGCCTGAGGTGTTGTGGAAAGTGAAGAAATGGCTGCGGCTTGGAATGGAGGTGAGCTTGAGCCGAAGCCTTGTCCACGTGGACGACCATTTGTCGAATGTTATTGAGAAACGCAAGGTGGAATTGCTGAGTCAGCAGAAAGATGGGACTCTTCACGATGACTTGTTGACTAGGTTTATGAGGAAGAAAGAATCGTACACAGACAAGTTTCTACAACAGGTGTCGTTGAATTTTATCCTCGCTGGACGTGACACGTCATCGGTGGCTCTGTGCTGGTTTTTCTGGTTGGTGATGCAGAATCCCAAAGTGGAGGAGAAAATTCTACGCGAAATTTGTACAGTCTTGATGGAGACACGTGGCGATGACATGGCAGAGTGGTTGGGTGAGCCGTTGGCCTTTGAGGAGGTTGACCGTTTGGTTTATCTGAAGGCAGCGTTGTCGGAGACACTGAGGTTGTACCCTTCTGTGCCGGAGGATTCGAAACATGTGGTGGCCGATGACGTTCTGCCGGACGGCACGTTTGTGCCGGCGGGGTCGTCGGTGACGTATTCGATTTATTCGGCGGGGAGGATGAAGTCGACGTGGGGTGAGGATTGCATGGAGTTTAGACCTGAGAGGTGGTTGTCGTTGGATGGGACAAGGTTCATCATGCATGATTCTTTCAAGTTTGTTGCTTTCAATGCTGGTCCAAGGATATGTTTGGGGAAGGATTTGGCTTACCTTCAGATGAAGTCCATTGCTGCGGCGGTGCTGCTCCGGCACCGCCTTGTGCTGGTGCCAGGCCACCTGGTGGAGCAAAAGATGTCACTCACTTTGTTCATGAAAAATGGACTGAAGGTGAATGTGCATGAGAGGGACTTGAGAGGGGTTATTATAAGTATACAAAAAGAAAAGGAGGGAGATGGTGGTTTTAGAAGTAATGAAAGTTAGTTCGTTGTTTCAGTAGATGGAGCAGAGTGTGTTGGAGGGTTCAGAATGTGGAATCAAGTTCAGAGGAGGAAAATTCAGACATTGGAGCTTTAGCTTTATAGAGGAAGAGAACAGAATTTCCTTTTCAGAAAAAGGGTATATTCAAAGTATTTATCATTCATATGGTAATTGTGGATGGATTCTTTTTCCAGGGTCGTGGGGTGGATTATTGCTTTCTCAGTCCATCTTCCTTGTAGAATCCTTGCAAATATTCATCCTATTCTTTATTTCTTGTTGGTTTTGATGTTTCTATTTGATTTTACTGGTAGTGAGATCTAAACTCACATTTCACAATGTTCAATGTCGATGTTCATAAAAGAATGTCCTAAGTTTTATGAAAGTATAAATGATCGGGTTTTTACTGCCCTGGCTGTTATAATGATACTTGTGTGATAAGCTAAAAACTTTTAGATTCTGTTTCGTAGGTTCTCAGATCATTGCTTGACAATGGAAGTTGAAATGTACGAATTGAATCAAGAGTAAAAAAGTAGATATATTGATAATTAATGTGTTTTGTTAAGGACATTGAATCAGAAAGAATACTACAACCAATCTTCTCAGCCCAGTATGATGATGAAGCAGAGTTGATCATAAAACAGGTCTTTGAAGTATAAGTAGTATGAAGTGGAAATTATTCTCTATCTCCTATACAGAAACATTTAGATCATGGTACATGGCATTTGCAAAAGGTGCCAAGTTAATCCAAGATTTCAAGAGAAAACATAGAATTCCCTCTATTTGATCGAAAATTGCGATGGTGGCTCTCTTTGGTTTCTGCAGGCTTCTTTTATGCTCCCAAGTGCTTGAGAAATTCATCTTTAATTTTCCTCCCTCTTTTCTTTTTCTTGTAAACTCAATGGCTTATATAGCCTACTCCTTCATTGACATCACTACATTCTTCAGTCAAGAATTTTCTCTCCAGTTGAAAAGATATTCCAGACTAATGTGCCAATTATGTACAATACGACAGCAACCTTAAATACATCATCCCAAGAACCTGTACAACAGTCAAAGGATGGCATGAGTGAATAATCATAAAAAAATGGCTTAGACTTTAGAGTGCAAGTGTAGTATTCTTACCTCTTTGGAGTATGTATCCAGTTGCAGCTGTACCAAAGACACCAGCTAGCACTCCTGCGGTATTTGATAGTCCCAGCAATACTCCCTGAAATTTAAAATAGTCAACATTCTTATGGAAACATCTTAAATAAAACATCTACACGAGTAGAAAGCAGTATAACAGAAAGCATATCAAATTAATAGATAAATATATTGGCAATGTAGTTGTATAGGGTACTGACGATCAATAACTTAACAGTACTCATGAATGACTTCTTAGTTGTGAAAAAAAAAAAATTAGAGCTGCCACAGATCGTCGAAGTGATTTGACAGTTTCTTCCTGGTACTTACAGTAGAACAGTTTTAGCATCAGTTCTGCTAATTATAATCCAAAAATTCTGAGTTTCAGTTCACAATATGTCGCACCAAGAACAATTCAAGCAAAGAAGATAGTTAACAGTCTTTTGTCTGTAATGATCAACCAGTTTATTGGCTTGCTGATCTCTTTTGTTATATAAAAAATGTATGAAAAGTCCAAACACTCTTAAGCTATACTTGACAGTTTGTTGATCTTAGTACACGGAAACTAAAATAGCAGTAACTCACAGCATAGCGTGGACCAATGTCTTGATGATTGGAATATAGGCCAGACTGTGAGAATGCATCAGATCCCTGTAAAAGAAATAACAAATTATTTTATATTAATCATCTTTGCCTACATTCAAAACTTACAGACATGTTCTATAGGCAAATTTGGTTTATAAATCAGTAATGAAGCTTAAACAGAGCATCAAAATTAATTGAAGAAGGGAAGAATCTAAAATTGGGGAAGATATATATGAATCTAGCTCAAACCTGACTGCAAGCCATGCAAAGTACTGCCATGGCGGGTGTTCTCACATGGCTTAGCTGTGTAAGAAAAAATGCAGGACCTAGAAACCCGATTGATTGCATAATCTGTCAAAAGAGACATTTTTAAAAAGCGAAATCATTTTAAAGGTTAAAGAAAGGAAAATGAATTAGTCCAGGTCTCGATTTCTTTACTTAATGTTTTAATCAGAGTATTATTTAATTATCCGAGACACGTACTCGGAAATTCTCATAATAAATTTGTCTATACTGGTTACGGTAATGAATGCTCGTCTACTGTTATTTGATTTAAAAGTTTCATTAAGAGTGTTGGAAGTCCCACATTGCCTAGTAATAAGGTTAGTTTAGTGAATATAAGTGAATGTAAACCTCACCCTACAAACCGGTTTTGTAGGGTTGAATTAGGCTTAAATTCCTCTCTTAACATGGTATTTCAACCATGGATGAGAGATTATTCTAGTGGATTTATTGTTTGTTGGACAAATCATTCCACCCGTTATCGGATCACCCATAACTTTAAGTCTAACAGATTTGATTAGGATAAACTCTAATCCATGGCTTCAAATACCATCTTAAAAAGTGGACTTTAAGTCTAACTCAATTCTACAAAATCAGTTTTAAGTAAACCGTACTTGGCCAAATGCTAACTGAACTGGCCGGTCTACTTTGAAGATGTGCACTCAATAGTCTGGCGCCCACAATTTTTTTTTCAAAATTTCCTGTGATAACGCTGTGCCTACGTTTTATAGAATTGATTTTCAATGTCAAATTTGATGTTTTTAAATATATATGTTTATATTCCAAAATATATCATTTTAATTTTCCTAACATTAATTTACACCAAATTCTGGATGGCGTTGCTTGGGACCTCCAAATAATCACAACTGAATTTCATTAGCCTGACTGTACACGTAACTTGTTTGCCACATGGAGCAAATGACTAATGTTTGTAGAGGGATAACTTTGCAGCATCACCCGCTAGAAGAGGCCCACGGACGAGAACTAGCACTGCGGACATACACAGTTATATATATATATGAAAAAGTTCATGTATAAGGGCCGCCGGCTGGCCCGCTCCGTGCGGGTCATAGATAATGCAGGCCGGCCTACTCGACCGTCCCACTTTATCAACCCTATACCTTACCTCTAGTTCCAACGAAAAGCAATTATTAATCAATATTAGCTTTATTATCAATTCATGGCTTGTTTACCTTTCGAACGGATGTTATGGAAAGGCCTTTGCTCACAAGTGTATCAGCAATCCAGCCTCCTATATTTGCAAAAATAGCCATGGTTAACCATGGCAGGACACAAAATAGCCCAGATTCAGTGAGATTGAACTTCAGAACCTGAGAAAACGAACTGTTAGTAAATTCATTCAATGGACATAATGTTTCATGCAATCTTTTCTTCATCAGTTATTTTCCATTGTATCCCCTAACATTCAAGCTACAGATCAAGACAACAATCACATTTCAGATGTATTTGATAATATCAGAAGTTAGAGAGAAACAAAATTTAGTTCACTTGTTTTATAGTAATTACCAAAAAATAAAAGTAGTTGTCTGCACAAGACTTGAGTTTAACTTAGTTGCAGGTAAATATTAAGACGTACTTTAACATCAAGAAGTTCCATTATCCTTAGACACAATCAAGAAGTCAATCATTAAAGTACAACTTGATAAAACTATGGGGCAATGCAATATACAAATCCTAAAAGTTTCATGCAAAAAAGACCAGCGTTATGTGGACAGTTTTTGATGGGATCCCCACATCCATATCTGAAAAAATTATATGATGCAATAGATCTACAGATAAAAAAAACTCCAATTTATAAATATGATCCCACTCTTTCTCACAAAGATTTGTGATATTATACAGTATTTGTCAAGGACATACATTCTAAAAAGCCGGAAGGCAATTATGAATTCTGGAAAAAAAAACTTATAATAAACAGTAAGCAAAGCACCTGATTGTAGTATGTAGGCATCCAGGTTAAAAGAATAAATGTCCCCCAGTTGTGGCAGAAGTGAGAGATTATTAAAGCCCAAACAGGTGCCTTTGATAAAATTAATTTCCAAGGAATAACTGATACAGGTTCTTTTGATACATTGCCTCCAAGTATGAGCTTCTTCTCTTCTACCCCGAGATCTGGGTCTTCTTTAGGTGAGCTGTAAGCCTGAAAAGGGGCCCGACAAAAGGTAAAAGATATGAGAATAGTTTCTCAGAAGGAATTACAAAGTTCCCCCTTCGAATTTATAAATGTGATGGTCAAAGCTAAGGTGTTGCTACAAGATAAAATTCCCAAGATATTCCGTTAGAAAACTAAATTACTCCTGTATCAAGTCAATGGAATATTGATTTATTGTTTCTTGCAGAATCATAATAACAAAGTCATGTTATGCCACACTTCATGAGAGTCCCCTAAAATATGAGCACAAAACATGCCGCAGGTTGGAAAGGTAGAAAGGCCTCCTCTCAACAATTTTACAATCAGGAAAAGATATATAAACCAGATTTCACTGAATTTATTAAAAAGATGGCTTACTTTACTCAACCATAAAACAAACCAGATACTTCCTAGGGATCCAAATGAGTAAAACACCGATGGCCACCCAAATTTCTGGATTAATACAGGTGAGAATGCCAAGCCTGTGACAGAACCAAGGTACATGCCACTATATACTAGCGCAAGTGATCTGCTTCTCTCTGATACTGGAATCCATTTGGAAAGTATATTATTCATTGCGGGCATTGCAACACCCTGAAAATAAAATCAGCATAAATTGTTGGCAAATTGGAGAAGGTAAAATCATCTCTAATCTAGGCATGGACTTGACTACTCTAACGAGAAAATATATTTCATTTTACTGTATCATTGATCAAAGCAAATATAATGAAGGAGAAAGATACTATATCACAAATATGCATCTTTCTATGATGTCAGATTATTTTTCAGGCTTTTCTTCTTGCTTAATGGTTAGAATGATATAAGCTTTTTTTAATACTCTTGATTACTTGAAATTCCTGGTAAAAACTGGAAGTTTATTTTGTGTACCAAGGGACAATATGATAAAACACTAAATAGACGATGAAATAATAGTATGGCTATAGAATAGACCAACCTCGCCAATTCCCATAAAGGCACGCATTATAAGAAGAAATGGCAACCCAAGTTTTGCAGCAATAGGTGTTAAAACTGTTGCAATTGACCACCAGACAACTCCAAAACCTAGTACTAGCTTCCCACCAATTTTGTCTGCCCATATTCCACCAACAATCTAAAACAAAAAAAGGCATTCAGTCAATATGAAAGGAATGTAACTATAATCTTTTGTGCACACTGGATGTAATGAAAACACAGTGTGAAGATCATGCTAGATTGCTAACATACACTATTAAGAACAGTACATGTTATGGCATGTTCAACCAGCAGTGGTGCTTAAATGCGCACATGAAGATTAGTATATGAAGCAATTTCTTGTTATGCAAACATATTTTGCACATATCAGCCACACCTGAGTAAGTAGATAGCCCCAGAAAAAAGATGACTGGATTAGGCCAACTGTTGCACTGTTCCAGTTGAATTCTTGAGACATCGGTAGTATTGCTATGCTCATATTTACCTATAAAATATAATGAAAACATAATGGATATAATAATCACGGAACATCAGTAACATTTTGTTACAAAAAATATGGAAATCAAATTTAAAGTAAATAATTGACATCATTGAGGAAAAAGCTTAATAGTAATTTCTACAAAACAGTTTATCAAATTAAAAAAACAAATAAGTTCTGCAAAACAATGATGAAGTTTCTACAAGATATCATATGATCTTTTCTATTTTTAGTTTGTTGAAAGTAACAAGAAACAAACTAAGGTGTACTACTAGGATCAATGATAAGTGTTAGACACTGTTGATTTGTCTGACATGTTCATAAAACCTAGAGCACTAGCCCTTATTTATATTAGTCATGATCCCAACTGACAGTGGAAACGAATCATGAAAACATATGAAAATATGGTAACCAATCCAAAGACATAAAGAGAAAATAGGAAAACTAATCCTAGAGGATAAATTAAGACATTTTGATTTATTCTAGCAAAACCCTTCGATGACAATCAATTGAATATGACAGAACGAATATACCAATTGGAATGAGACACGGAAAACATGAATGTATAAACTAGATCATAATTTATAGTATAAATACCACAAAAATTACTTACACGATCCATGTTACACAGCAAAAAGGCTGAAAAACACAGCAGTACAATAACCCAGCGCTTAGGAAACTGCTGCCACCAAGGTGATACTTGCTGCAGATTTCCTTCCAGAAGAATGGCTTCCCCAGTCCCTTCAGTTGATTGCAGTGGATCTATCTTTGTTTCTGAAATGTTGTATTCCTCAGACTTATAACTAACACGGAATTTATTTGCTTTTGCAACCTCAGGTTGTGCATGCTTCCTTCTGCTCAAACCAAGACCATACACTTCCCTTTGTTCAACATTGTTACTTCTATAAGGAGCAGACGAAACGAAGGAACAACCATTTCTTCCGCTAGCCTGTAGTTTAAAGTTTAAGCACGGACTGGATTGCCCAGACACGAGAGAACAAAGCTCCCCTTTGTAGTGAGATTTTCGCATTGGTTTCCTAGTTCTCTCTTCCGACGGCAAATGCATCTTATGCTGCCATCTTGAAAAGGGATCCTGTGCAACAGATACCCCAGAAATAGAAACACCCCCTCTTTGAACGGATATATCCCTCCCCGATCTATATACATTTCCTGCAAATATCAAACAATGGCTAAAACTTCCTCATATTTTACAACAGTCATCATCAACATAATCCAAGCTTAGCGGCTCTCAAGAAAACCAAACATACATGGAACTAAACTAAAATACACAAGTTTGATTTTCATGCGTAAAAAATCTACAGTATCATTAAAATTACTTATAAGGTGACTATTACAAAATCAACAGAGTTATCTACATTGTTATCTTATCTGTGATTACATATAGTATTAAAATCGCTGTCAATATCACTGCATTTCAAATTAAATTCATTATATACATACAGATATGGACATACACACACAACACATGTATATAAACGAGATTTATTAGTGTTCACAAGCTATGTTCAAGCAAAATAATACAAAAAAAAAGAATAAATAGCGAAAATTAGAATAATAGTTAACTGAATGAAATTCCAGATTCCACTAAAATGCACTCATTCAGACTGACTAGGAAATTCTCAACCGTACTATGAATCCAGAATTGGCAACTAATCTAACGAAATCATATAAGAAAATAAGCAATTGAGAAAATGCAGCGAAATTTGAGAAATGAGAAATCAAGTGAGCGTGAACCTGATGCAACGAAGGAACCGAAGTTGCGATTTGAAATTAAGCCACTCATAGTCATTATCGTACTTTGGTGAAGCTGTAGAGAGATAAGGTTGGTGTTACGGTTAAAGCATGAGAGATATGAAAGTTCGAAGCGATGCAGAACGTCGTCGTATCGAGTAGAGACAAACAAACTCTGCTCTGTTATGCTCTGTTTTGCTGCTTCCTCTCGCGGAGAGGATAAGCGAAGGAAGATGCAACGGCGCAGAACGTTCCTCTGTTCCTATTTGCAACTGTCAACTATCTTCACCTTTTATTTTACTTTGTTAAGCTATTATTATACATTTTATCGACCAAGTATTAAATTATTATTACACATTTTATCGACCAATTATGATAATATTGTAAGAATATTAAATATTAATTCACTCTATAGCATCCATTCATATAACTTCATTTATTCTTTTTTATTAATTTTAAAATAAGAATATTTTGAGATTATGCTATATATTTACACGTACTTTCTTATGTATCTAATTTGACATAATTTTTAAAAGGGCATCGTTCATCCCAAAGTGTTTGGAGAAAATGTTATTGCGATTCTTATGTGGTGAATATGAGAAAAATTCAAATATCTAATAATAGAAATGTATACCAAAAACTTAACTTGTAAAAGGGCGTGAAAATTGAAATCCTGTTTAATATAGTGTTGATTAGAACGCAATGTAATTATTTTAATAAAATAAAGTAATATAATAATACTAATAATAAATAAACAAAAGAGAAAGGGTCGAGAGCGTTACACGTGGAATGTGATGATGTCAAGAAAATATTAGTTAGAGGAAATTGCTAAGATACCCTCTGGACATAGGATATTGTAGGGTTGAAGAAAGTTTTCAGCTTTTATTTTTGTCTTAGTCTACAACATTTTTGTAAAACCATTTTCTAATGTACAATTCCTTTACACTAAACAAAACTAATTTTATTAATTTAATAGTAAATAAAAAACTACGTACTAATTTTATTAAAAAAATAAAAAATAAGATATTCTTATTTAGTAATTACAACATTAAAAAATATTTTCATATATTTTTTTAATTAATAATTAAGATATTATTAATTTTATAATTACAAATATATTTTTATTATTATAAAAAATTACAGACAGTGCATATAAATATTTACTGCTAATACTAATTAAATTGAAATATTAACAATAATTATTCCATGAGTGTGATTATTAGTTTTTTAGTGTGATTAGAAAATAGTGATATTTTCATAGTCATGCTTAGAATATTCTGCTGGTCACTGATATTTGTATAAAATGTCAAAAAGTCCTTTGTCATTAGCTTCTTGAAGTGAAAGGAAGAGATTTGTCTATTTGTAGCTTGAATTTTTGTAATATTCTTCATTTATAGTTTTATATACTTTATAAAAAAAACTGCATAATTAAGTTATTTATTTTTGTGATTGATATTTATCAACCATTTAATAAGATAATTACACGAATATAAAATGTTGAATACCGATAATCTTAATAACAAAAATTATAGTAAATAAACAATGAATGTCCTTCGGTAGTTTTGTTGACTTGTGTATTTTTGAAATGGTGCAGTTTTTAATTATTAACCCTGAATTGTTCTTCATCTTACATCAATTTTGGGAATCAACTAATAGATAGAAAAATCTTTACATGAATCAATTGAAGTAAACTTTCAATTTAACATGTGGTTACTACTTTTTATATTTGTTTATAATATTTAAAGAAGAAAATTTCATAATTGTAATTTTATATAACTTAAACAACTACAAAAAATAACACATGATTAGTGTAAAAAATATATTTTGTGAGAAACATGTTACAATTAATCTGTTACTTAAAAAAATATACTTTTACAAATATATTTTTTAAGTTTTTTTTTTGTGTGTGTTAATTTCAAATTTTCATTTTTGGTATATGTGATTGATACATCTGTGAAATTTTTTATTTATTAATGTGTGGATGGATGGAATAGTTTAATTTTGATGTAGTTGTTTGAATTGGTATAATTAATGTGATGCAGTCGTTTGAATTGGTATAATTAATGTTTATTTTTGTAGTTCAACAAATTTTGAACGTGTTAATTTGAAAAATTTTGTTCTTGAAAAGAAATGTTGAGTTTTTTTTTTTTTTGGATACAATGATATTTATACATTTTGTTTTACCGACTATCTAGTTTGTCAAACAATAAAATTGTCACTTAAATGAATATTTAAAAATTATTTTGGTCCCTATTTGGACAAAAATATGTTGAGAACACAAAATTAAATTTATCAATTTAATAAGTCAGTTTTGATTTGGACATTACTGACGATTTCCTTTTTACACAAAGCTTTTTGCATTCTATTATCCTGATCAAGACAATTAAGTTGTGGTCACAACTGTCATAGCTAACTAAAACGTTAACAAAATTCTAATCAACTAAGGAAGCTCGACTAATGAATTGTATTAGTTGATCTTCCTAAAGCTCAATGTTCCTATGAGCTATATTCAACCCTACCTATAACCACTAATTAGATTTGTAAAGGGAACAAGTTCACACTTGAGGATATAGAGACCTCTATACGACTTTTGGCACACTAAAAGATTACAAAACATTACAAAACATTAAGGGTGTGTTTGTTTGAGAGGATGAATTTAAGGGAGGGTGAATGGGTGTATTTGAATGGATTTGGATGAATTTTAGTGAATGAATTTTAGTTCTTTCTCTTATAAGATTTGAAGGTAAAGTAAGTGAATTTGAGAATGAAATTTATGAAAGCTTGTGAGTGATATGATAAATAAAAAACATATTTTAATAGATTAAAATATAAGATTACTATTTTACCCTAATAGTTAAAATTAACATACTATTATTATTTAATATTATTATTACTATTATTAAATATTATTATTATTATTTATTATTTAATATTATTATTACTATTATATATACTAGCGAATGTGTTTGCATTTTTGAATATTTTATAGAAATTTGAGTTAAGTTTAACTCCCATGCTAAAAGCAAAAATATTAAAATATCTTTTACCGTTGAACCATGCCACTGCAGCTACCACGCCTCCGCATCCGTCGCCATTGTCACTGCACCTCCGTTCTCCATTGTTGTTGCAGTCCTTTTGAGAGGAAGCAATAAGAGAGAGTGTAAACGAGTGATAATTTATGGGAAGCTTGTTCAAGAAAACTCGTTCTGAATAATTTGTTTCGGAAATTTTGTTCTCGAAATCCTATTCCATAATGCATCTTATAAGTTTTGAAAAGTTTGTTCTGAAAAGTTCATCTAAAAAGGTACTCATATGTTTTGGAAAGCTTATTTTGAAAATTTTGTTCTAGAAAGCTCTTTACAAAATGTATTTCATATGTTTCAGAAATTCTATTTCAAATTTCTTCTCCCAAAAACCCTATTTTGGAAATCATGTTCTTAGAATTTCATAAAACTTGTTCCAAAAATCATGTTGAATAGGTAATCTTGAAGTCCCTTTAGGAAGTAGAAGGTTGTTTTGAAACATGAGACTGTTGTTAGAAATCATAGGACCGCAGAAAAAAAAGTCTTATCCATTAATCTATAATAATGTATAAAGAATAGACACAATCAATCATATTTATGTTATTTTAATATAGTGGAAAATGTATTTTTTATTTCTTCTTGTAAATATTTTATAATTACTTGTTGACTAACCTTTAAATGTATTAGAGATTTCCTTCCTTCATACTTATTGCATTTACTTTGTCACGTGCTTGCTAATAAAAAAAACATTTTTCATGTGCTTCTTCATGTCTCTGATTTGATTATTTAGTTGCTGTCTGTTAAATAAAATTTTCAAAATGATTTCTAAATTTTAGATCTTTACCCTTAATATTTTGCCACTATATAATAGATTTGTAGTTATTTTAGACAAAATTTAACATATGCATTGGGATATAGATTAATACATCTCGTAGTAGTAGGCTTGATTACTTTTATTATAGCATGGAATTATGTGAACGCCTAATCATATAAAAATGTATTCTTAAAAGGATTTATTAAGATAAATCAAAATTGTAAAAAGTTCAATTTGGACCTTTTGAAATAAAATGAAAAGTAATGAAAGGCTAAAAAATAATCTAGGAATTAAAAAAATATATATATATATATTAAAAGGAAGCATTTGTTGTTCTAAAACAAATATTGGTAAAATTGACTTGACCAATATAATAACGATAGGCCATGAATATCTTTGATATTTTCCTTTAGTTGTACGTTATTTTTGTTATTTTTTTTCTTATAATTTTTTGTTTATTCTATTTTCTCTTTATATTTAAGAATATTTCATTTTTATAAAATTATTTTGTCTTTTAAGGATGAACAGAATTAATCTAACTAAATTTAACTAAAATTATATGTATTATATTAAAGTAACAAAAAAAAACTAAATTATTTATAATAAACATTAAATATTAAAGTAAAAATATATATTTATAATAAAAATTAAACAATATTGTTTTGCCGTTTATTTTTAAAAAAATTATTTTTTTTTGGTTAACTACTCATTAATTGAATTATGTATTTTATTTTCTCCTTTTACTTCAATTGCCTATTATGCTAAACAACACGCACATTCCATTTTTTAATTCAATTACCACCATTGAGACATTGATTGTGAGCTTTTCATCCTCGTCACTACTGTATAAGGCCATTGCACCCTTTCCCCCTTGCTCTCATCATCCCATCTTACCACCTTCACTACAATTCTAACATCTCACACCCCACCCAACTGGTATGTCTTTTTTTGAACTTTAACCCTAACTAACATTTTATCCTTCTCTTATATTTCTTTTGCATTCTTCTCATTTTTTTACACTCAATGCTTCATTACTCCCATTTGACCTTTTTTTTTTCTCATCTTCTTATAATAATTTTCTTAAATATTTAGGCTTTTACCAATTTCGGAACTCTATGTTCTCCACTTTGACAAAATAGTTATCTATGTGAAAGGTTAATACAAATCAATTCAAGTTCGTCCATTTGATGTTCTTTTTATTGAAAGTATATAGTTTGTTTATGTTATTGTTTATACACTTGCTATATTTAATTTGGGGAAAAACATTATGTTTCAATTATTTAAAAATGACCTCACAATTGTGGTGTTGGTGCTGAAAAAACTTTTGGGTGTGACTTTTTTACACACATTACAAAGCGACTTTCCTATTGTTCTATATTAATTAATTATGAAACTGTAAAGTTTCCCTTTAAATTTTCTCTTCCTTTTATTCTAGGTGTTTTAAAATTCAGCACATCTGAAGAGTATTTCAATTCAGTTTGGTTCGGTTCGGTTAGTTTTAGTTCGATTCGATTCGATTTGGTCCAGTCCAGTCCAGTTTTGTTCTGTTCAGTTCGATTCGGTTATGTTTTGTTAAGTTTGGTTCTGTTTGGTCTGGTGCAGTTTGGTTCGGTTTGGTTTGATTCAGTTCGGTCCGGTTCCGTATGATCCAGTCTGGTATGGTACGGACTGGTTCAGATTGATTCAATTCGATTTGGTTCGGTTTAGTTCAGTTCAGTTACGTTCAGTTTGGTTCGGTCAGGCTAGGAGCGGTTTGATTCGGTCCGGTTAGGTCTGGTCCAGTCATGTCTGCTCTAGTTTGATTCGGTTCAATTCGATTTGGTTCGCTTTGGTCCGATTCGGTTCAGTTCGGTTTAGTTCAGTTCGATTAGGTCTGGTCTGGTTTGGTTCGATTCGGTTCGGTCCGATTCATTACGATACGATTCGTTCCGATCCAATACAGTCCAGTCCGGTTTGATTCAGTTTGGTTCGATTTGGTTCGGTCCGATACGATTCAGTTCGTTCCCGTTTGGTTCGGTCCGGTCCGCTTCAGTTCGATTTGTGTTGTCGCGCGTGTGTGTTTGCATTTTTTAAAATGAATAATATTTAAATAATTTTTAAAGTAATTGTTCGATGTTAATTAGAAAAATAAAATATATACACAAAAGAAGTTTTTAAAATAATTGTTAAAGATAAAGAGGTTTTTAAAATAACGATTGAGAAGAGTTTTTTAGAATGACGGTTAAAAATAAACTATTTATAAAATAATTAATTTTTAAAATAATAATTAAGAATAAAAGTGGAAATATGAAATGTGGACACGAAATAGGGTATCCTCTTTATAATATAACAATGTATAAACATATACCCTCTTCTGTGCCCATATTTCAATATTCCAATTTTCACTACAAAAATAATAATTTTTACCATAGGTTATTTATGGCATTTCCGGGGGTTTTAACCCCCGTTAAAGGAGTTACCGGCGGTTTGTTTTCCCTCTAGAAAAACTAGCATCGTTAATGGATTACCAGCGGTTTTGATTAACCCCTGGTAAAACAACACTTACCAGCGGTTTTGAAACCCCTGGTATTTACATACAATTTTGAAACCCTTGGTATTTGCCTACGATTGTAAAACCCCTGCTAATTACCAGCAGTTTTGAAACCCATAATATCTATCTGCAGTTTTGGAATCCCTGGTATTTCCTCCTTGTATACAATTTTAAATCCTTTATACTGTGTAATAGTACTAAAAGTCCTTTTTTACCCTTGTAATGCAATTCATTATTTATTGATGTTTTTACTTTTCAAAACAATTGTATCCTTCAAGTATTGACCCTTCTGCTTGTGCCTTATTACGAACATAAGACTTTAACATTCTTAGATACCTCTAATGGGATACATCCATCGATATTGGACGGGTCCTCCAAGCTTGGCATCTTCTGCCAAATGCACAATTAAATGAATCATGACTGTAAAGAAAGAAGGAGGAAATAACATCTCCATGTGGCACAATGTAAGGACAACTCTACTTTGTAGTTGGTCAAGTTCATCCATTCTTAAAACTTTATTGCACAA
>Ga0099822_1004524_pt1 | contig 18104 bp, 6 predicted proteins | sample CowpeawhiteBW_FD_76839 | JGI IMG/M metagenome (GOLD analysis project Ga0099822, IMG submission 76839) | Root nodule microbial communities of legume samples collected from California USA - Cow pea white BW | ecosystem: Host-associated > Plants > Roots > Nodule | place: USA: California | collected...
AATGAAAATTTTCATCTTTCCAAATTGATCTATGCATTTACTTTCATTTGATGAATCCAAAGGGGGAGAAAAATGAGTTAAAATGAGTAAATTTGTGTTAAAATTGGAAAATCTGAAATAAATCTGTTGGAATCATATAATCCTGCAAACTTAATCTAAAATATGTTGTTAAATCATATTATTAATGATAGGGGGCGCATATGCATATGTGATATGTATGTATGCTTGTGTGCTTTTGCTTGGTTATATATTTGGAATATTTGTATCTTGTATGGAAAAGCTCTTTCAGGTTTCTCCATGGATCTTAGCTCATCAATTCAACTCGAGGGTGTTGGCTTCATCAATTCAGGGGGAGATTGTTGGCACAAGCAAGCTTGAAACAAGGAATTGATAAAGCCATGTGTATGAAGATCTTATGGTTTTGATGAAGATTGATGAAGATCCACTTGAAGATTTAGTTTTAGTGTGTTAAATCTGTATATAACATGTTAAATGTAATGTGTTAGTGTTATACATTGTTAATAGGCTATATGACATAGGTTAGATGTCTTGTATGCCTTAATGTGCCTCTTTTAATCTGTTAAAATGTGTTTTAAATGGTTAAAAGGCTTGCGGCATATAGTTTCTGGTATGAATGCATTCAGTAAGTTGAATTATTTTTCAATCGATTGATTTCACTTAAGTCAGGTGAAATCAGCTGACTGTACGGAAAATTCAATCGACTGTTTTCACTTAAACCAGACTATATAAGCTGTGTTTTCGCGAGCAGAGGTGAAAATATGAGTTTTTCTGAATGAAATCGTGTCATTCACTCTGGGAAGCGTTCTCTCTCTCCAATACACAGCTGCAACTCGTGTTTGAAGATCTTGGTTGATCTTAGAGGCATTTTGTCTTGTGAATAGCTTGAAGAACACATGTATGGTGTGCTAGGGACAACCACCATCAAGTTTGGACATTCTTGTGCCTTTTGATGGTTTGCCTAATGTGATTTCAGGTCTGCAAGTGTGATTCTTGTAGGTTGTGGTTCTAAATTTTTGTGTGAGTCAAAAATCTTATGTGCTTTGTGTTCAAAAGTGTAATCTTGGTGTTTGATTTGTCAAACTTTAGAATATAGTGGAAACCAGGCTTAGGTTGTCCTGGAAAACTAGATGTAGCTCTGTGATTGAGTAAACCAATATAAAATCAGCTGTGCATTCTTCTTTCCCTCATCTCCCTCTCTTTTAAACTCTTTAAAAACTCAAGAAAACCAAGTAATTTGATCTTTGGTGTGATTTAATGTGTGCTTGTGTAATATGAGGCTTTGTACTTGTTATAAATACTGATTGGAACATGTCTTGTATGTAAAAGATTGTTGTTTGAGTTGGATTTGCGAATTCTGCATTCTGCATAATTCTCCAGTATTTTAGCCGACTGATTTGTCTTTTTAATCGACTATTTCATAACATCAAGAACAATTTAGTCTGCTGTTTTTATATTTTAATCGACTGAAAGTGTACTGGTCTGCTGCATTTACATCCAAACATTCCAGTCTATTAGATTCAATTGAAAAAGGTTTTAAGCTTTCGAAAAACTTTTATAAAGCCAATTCAACCCCCCTTCTTGGCTAAACTCACCATTTCAAAACTAACAATCATGTCATCCATCATACTCCACAAAAATCATTGAAAATCATTTCCAAAAACGAAAGTCAGCAATGATAATTTTTTTGTGTAAGTCTCACAAATGTTAGACATTCACGCGGTGTTTGTCGACACTTCAAGAGCAAGATCCAGGTTCTCCGTTTATACATTGATTTCTTTACATCAAGTCCCTCTGCAAGACAATGGTCATTGATTTCTTTGTCAGATCGAGACCCTTTACATGGTAATAGTCACTGAATGTTTCAAATATAGACATTCTCCTTGGGATTGGTCTAATCTCTTTTTCAAAAATTCAAAGTACAAAAAGAATATGGTTTTTCGGATTGAGACCCTCTACATGGTAATGGTCATTGAATCCTTTAGATATAGACCCTTTCCTTAGGAATGGTCTAATCTCTTTTTCAAAAAGTCAAAAAAACAAAAAGAATATGGTTTTTCGGATTGGGACCCTCTACATGGTAATGGTCATTGAATCCTTTAGATATAGACCCTTTCCTCAGGATTGGTTTAATCTATTTTTCAAAAAGTCAAACTATAAAATGAATATGGTTTTTCAAATCGGAACCCTATATATGGTAATGGTCGTTGAATCCTTTACATATAGACCCTTTCCTCAGGATTGGTCTATTTTTTTCTCAAAAAAGTAAAACAAAATGTTGTGTCGAATTGGGACCCTTTACTTGATAATGGTCACCTAGTTCTCTTCTTTCAGATACAGACCATCTCCTCTGGAATGGTCAAGTTTGTCTTCTTTTGAAACCCGAATGAAATTAGTGTTATTATCTTTACTTATCTTTTATTACGATAATATGAAAAAGTCAAATTTTCATATTATCTAGTAAAAGCTAAGGAAAGAGGGGCAACTGTCAACACCTAATTTCGTCCAGGTTAATAAATTTATTTTCAAAAAAATAAAAATAAAAATAAAAATAATGTGAAACAAAATTTTCTTCAAAGATTTTTCAAACTTTAATTTTAGAAAAAAAAAAGTGAGATGGACAAAAGAAAAAAAAGGAAAAGAAGGAAGAACCCATTTTGTTATTAATGAAGATACATAGGAGCGAGGATTAATATTTGTCGGACCCAAAAAACCAAAAAAAAATATTTTTGTTTCTTCTGTAAATTCATTTATTATTATTTTTGGGAAAACAAATATTTTGAAAAAACCACATAATTTTTGCACATTTAATGATAAGTACCGTCTTAGGATGGGTGTTGTAGGGTGCTAATACCTTGTCTTTTTTTGCAGACTTTGTCTTATCTTTTTGATTTTTCCGTAGTTTTCTAGAATAAACTATGGTGGCGACTCCAAAACTATTTTTTTTACAAATTTTAGTTTTAGTTCGTCGTCGCGTAACTACGAAACATTGAACGTGATATTAAAGCTGCACTTATGAGAGAAAACAAAATTGGTTCAAACCCTCTTGGCCAAAATAATCCAATGTAAAACGAAGTACTATTTTGCGCTAGCCAAGGTTCGAACCATCAACAACACAATTACCAAGCATATGCATAACCAACCAACCAATTCATGTTTTATAATAATTCCTACACATCTAGAATTATATTATCATGCACCTTAATCAAGCATATTATTAAAAATAATCCCACAATTAAAATAACACACAAATGGCATACGCAGGATTTGAACCTAAATCCTCATGACCAGTTGAGCTAGTACGATTCCTTGTCAAAATTTCCCGCATTAAATGCCATAAAGGTTCCCATTACCTGCATTTATTAAATAATTATTTATTTAATTATATAATTTTCTCGGGTCTTACATGATGCGTGATGGAAGAGGACCATTTGGAGAGTGTAGTCATCATATTGAGGCGCGACATGATCGACAAACAAAGGAGAAGATCTAGCTAGACAAAGGGCATATGGATGTGTGGCTTCATGTTTAGATTTGGGTTGAAAAGGAAAAGGGGTTAGGTCAAATAGCTATTCTAGGTTTTCCCTTTCTATATAAGGCTAAAATTAGGGTTTTCAAAAGGGGGATGCTGAGATTTTTGAGAGTTCTAGTGCACGAAAGAAAGAGTCATTTGTAACGTTCGACGAGCACAAAGTGGCCAGCGGGATTGGAAGCTATACTTGGTCCAACCACGAGCACAAAGTGGTTGGCATGCTGAGTGAAATTCGTTGCACCATTTTTAATTTTAGAATTCACTTTGTCTCGTGTATTTGTTTGATTCATAATGAAAGACACTTTGAAGTTCAATTTCATGTTTGATTTCCAACTTCTAAATTTTGCTTGTTTAAGTTTTGATTGCATTTTATGTTTTTCACCCTTTACATTATACTTCCTTTAAATTTCATTTACTACTTTCAGGTTTTTGATTCAATTATGTTTATGTGATATTATTTTTTATGTTTGTGGTATAGTAATGTGAGTTTTGATGATGTTTTGAGCATGGTTCATAATTTGCACACAACTTTGGTTCCTTTTGAACACCATGTGACCCTAAAGTTGGCACAACTTCACGAAATGTCCTCTCGAGTGCCAAATAATCCTTGTTCAATAATTGAATCAGTTTTCGAAATGTGTTGATTCTTGCTTAGTCTATTCTCTCCATTATCAGTTAGTTAATTCATTTATGTTGTTGAAGTTGAATTTCCTAATTTTGTACATAACTGTTTTTTTTTTTTGCTTTCATCTTAATATTTGGAAGTTAGAAATTCTTTTAAAAAAATGCATATCTTATAGTCTTTAGGGCTTTCTTTGTAGTGTTTTAATTCTGCACATAGTTTGCATAGATAATCTTCAATGCATTTTAATTGCACCTCACTTTAGCTTCACTAAATCTGACTTACATGCATACATATAGTTATCCTCACAATCTGGTTTGCTATTAAATTTATTGTCGTCACATTATGAGGAGCAAACTGTAATTTTAGGTTTTATCCTTCTCTTGCATGGTTAGAGGACATTGTTCATTCTTTCATATCATCTTAGACTTGTTGGAATTGTGCATCTCCATTCATGTCATATTGCTCTCTATCTTGCATGATGATCTAGACAACATTCAGGAGAGATTTTCACATCTGTATTAAAGCTGCTTTTAACCCATAAATCATAATCTTATTATATTATTGTTGTCTTGGTTAGGTTTTTCTTATAATATGAATCATAATTATGTGCAAAGCATTCATATTCAACCTGCATATATTACTCAAATGCATCATTTAACACTTGTTCACATTGAGAAGAGACATTGCCTCTATACATTTTTACTGCAATACATGAAATTTGATTTGCACATTTAGACTTAGGTGATTATGCATACTCTTTTGATTGCTGCCAATTTTAAGTGCAATTCGTTACATTGAACAACATAGTGAATTTCCTATCATGCATTGTATAAAATTGAAATAGGTGCAGTAAAAACAATACCTTGTGTTATCAAATCTAATTTTGAATTTTGCACTTCTCTTTTATAATTGAGCTTCATATTCCAATTTCATAAGTCATTTTTGCTTTGGATAGGGTGTCCATAAAGGTAGTTTACATTGCATTTATTCATAATTAAAGTTCAGTTTATGTCATGCATTTAGAGTAGTTTTTGTTTAGACAATTACACATGTTTTTTTCTCTTTTATTTCATTGACCCCTTTACAATTTTTATATTTTATCTTTAGCAAGATTAAATTATATAAACTAATAAGTTCCATTTCCTTGGATTTGACTTGAGTCTTCCTTCTTATACTACATTAGAGGGAAACTTGGTTTTTGTTGGCCTTTAATACGACTAGAGGTGAGTTTAACAAAATGGTGCCATTGCCAGCGAGTTGGCATGTTGTTATTAATTGTCTAAAGAAATATTTGGAGTAGTTGTTAAAGGATTTGATATTGGTGACCTCATGCTAGAGGAAGGTCTTCTTGCCTTCATTGTTGCATGGTATATCACACTTAGGCGAAACAGTTAATCTCTACTAAATGAAGAAAATATGGTTATGGTGTATTGCATTCAAAACAAGATCAAAGTTAACTGATTTATGTGATCACGAATCACATGTTGAAGTTTAAATGTCTATCAAATTATTGTTTCCTTTATGTTGATTTAATTTCTAAATTTTTACAACATTATGTAGTTAGCCTTGAAGGTGAACTAAAAGAGGTGATAAAAAGTAGTAATGAAATTACAAATTTTACTCTTTAGAAGATGGGACTTGCTAAGGCAAATGAAAATTGGATCTTGATGATAATGAAGTTTCTCCCATTGCATCCGATGAAGGTAGACCAAGCAATGCCATTGTTGAGGTTCCAATGATCATTGTCATAAGACCACACATTCCTCTTTTGGATCATTGAGTTCCTCTTTCATAGTTTGAACAAATTATGCTTACCAAATTGATACATTTACCATTGATCATAGAGCATGGTGTAACGTCCTAGCCGAAAATTACTTATTTAAAACAAAAATTTAGATAATATATGAATAACTTCATTTATTAATAATTTCTTTTTCTTAAAACGCAGGAAAAATTTAAAACATTTAGTTCAACGCGCCAAATATAACAAAAGTCCACGACGTTCAATTATTACAAATATAAACGATTTATAAAATCATTACAAAATAGTCCATAAACTTCCATTAAGAAAACTACAATAAAAACTCTCATCGTTGATCCCCACTCCGACACTAGGCGTCCATATGCTAACCTGTATCACCATCTGCTCCCATGTAACAAATTACATGATCATCGCCACACACACACAGATAGGGTGAGCTCAAAATAAAAAATAAACAGATACAACATGACATAATTAAAACATCGCAATATATAATTCATGTTAGCATTTCACAACACTCGATTCCTCGCCTTTCCACCCTTACGTTAGACTCCTCTTGATTCTACACCCTTTGGTAAGTATATTGATCGATCTTTGCTGCATGAGTGTCTACTCGCCCCTCCAACTACAGGCCACCACCCAATAGTCCACACGCAGGAATAAAATGCCAAGGCCACAACTCGCGACACCAAGTGGAGTTCCCCAAAACGAACCAAAGTCCGTAGTTGTCCCCAGACTACCAAATCAATCAAATGCGCTGAAGAGGGCAATCATCCAAAACATCGTCGTATGAGCCACGATCTCGTACACTCCACTGTACTTCCTAAACCACCAGGTTACAACCTAGAGTGGCCACGTGTTACCCCAATACAAGTTACACTCATAATTGGGCCCCCAGGCAAAGAATCGCATAATGAAACTCATCCAAAGCAGTGTAGAAATCCTCCTCACGAATCATCTCTGCACCCAAAATCGCTTGGTGCGCCTCTCATGTCGCAAGGCGGAACTTGGTTCCAGACCGCCTGGTGGGAATCTCACACCACCAACCACCACGCGCCTTCTAGTAGTCCAGTTACACCGTCACCGCCTAGCGGACCCAACCCTGTCGCCACGCGCCTCGCATAGACAATGGCCACTACCACTATTTTGGAACTCTATCGCTACGCACCACCAGGCGCCATACCAGTAGCGCAATGCTACTGGCTTTTGCACATTAAGCAAGTCCTAAGGGACCTCAATCGCACCATACACAGAAATCTTAGTACAATTACAACGATCCAATTATAATATTATAACTAAATTACAATACACACATGTAATCATGCCACCAAAATTGTCAATATCTCCCATACACTTTGAAACAACACCATCACCATACCTGCCAATGATAAATGACGCATACAATCTAGCCCACAACACATCCAATAAATGTCATACATTTAGGCATAGTTATAGAGCTGAATTGCACTCTCACACACTTTAGTTAACATACTTTCCCTATTAAACACATATCTTTCTTCAAACAGTTGGAAAAATACCACATATCAATTGAAATTTAAACCACTCTAATCTAAGCTCAAGTACAAATTCCAATTAGGTACAGAAACTACCTAAATTAGTCCAGCCTACTGCTTTTATGTACATGCAATCCTAATCATTACAAGGTTATACCTAAACTTTATCCATATTACACACATGTTTAATTGTCAATTCTTTCTACATTCTAATTTCGTTTTCATAGGAAATTATTCAAAAACATCCCAAATGCATAATTACAGAACAAAACATCAATTCGGCCCTGTGCTGAGTTGTCGCCTGGCGGCAGATGCTACGCCACCAGGCGTTGCATCCAAAACTGGGTTCTGCGCAAATTTCCCCATATTTGTACGCACCCCAAACTTTAACATGCTCAAACTAGCACACATTTTAACATGAATTTAGGGTCCAATTACATACAACGATCTTTTATGTTCAATTATAACATTTATTTGCTGTAGTATACCTTGAATCATACCAGAACATCGCATTACTTCCTTACCCTTCTTCCTTACGAACCCCCAATCCATATTTCATGCAGTATTCATACATTCAACATAAACATATTATCTATAGTCAATTAAACTCATCAAAATTTGCATTTACGCATATGAAACATCATTGCAACATCACTAATAACACACAAAAAATTCCAGAGCAACCAAAATTGGACACCACAATTCATGTCGTCTGGCGAATCAACCCTAGACTCTCCAAGCCCATCCACTCTCCTTATTTGGTCTCTTAATCATGCCTTAATTACGGTTAATGGTAGAAAAATGAAATTTCATTTAAAAGAGGTTTAAGGCTATTGATTCACCATTAAGTCATGGTTTCCAGCCTTCCTATCTTCCTCCTAATTAACTATGGTTTTCAGGCTCTTCACATTCATGCCATAAATCATTTTTTCTCAAAAAGAAAACTATTTTGCGCATGACCGCTAGGCGATTTCTGGAAAATTCCAGAAAGCCAAACGAAATGCAGGGGCAAAGGAAAGAGATGGATTCTAACATCATTAGGCATATCACAAATACATGCAATTACAATTAAAGCACAAGATGGAACTCCCCTAACCTGGATTCCTTTCTTAGTTTGATAGTTCTTCTAGTTACTACTTGATCACCACTAGTCTTCGTTAATCTTCTCCAATTCCACTCCTCCTCTCACTCACCCCTCATTTGTTTAGCCTAAATTTTCCTCTCCTCACAGTATCAACACTAGACTCTCCAAGCCCTTTCTCTCTCCTTATTTGGTCTCTTAATCATGCCTTAATTAGGGTTAATGGTAGCAAAACGAAAATTCATTTAAAAGAGGTTTAAGGCTATTGATTCACCATTGACTCATGGTTTCTAGCCTTCCTATCTGCCTCCTAATTAACTAGGGTTTTCAGACTCTTCACATTCATGCCATAAATCAATTTTTCTCAAAAAGAAAACTATTTTGCGCATGACCGGTAGGTGGTTTCTGGAAAATTCCAAAAACCCTAACGAAATGCAGAGGAAAAGGAAAGAGATGCATTCTAACATCATTAGGCATATTGCGAATACATGCAATTACAATTAAATCACAAGATGGAACTCACCTAACCTGGATTCCTTTCTTAGTTTGATAGTTCTTCTAGTTACTACTTGATCACCACTAGCCTTTGTTAATCTTCTCCAATTTCACTCCTCCTCTCACTCATCCCTCAGTTGTTTAGCCTAAATTTTCCTCTCCTCACAGTATCAACCCTAGACTCTCCAAGCCCCCTCTCTCTCCTTATTTGGTCTCTTAATCATGCCTTAATTAGGGTTAATGGTAGCAAAACGAAAATTCATTTAAAAGAGGTTTAAGGCTATTGATTCACCATTAACTCATGGTTTCCAGCTTTCCTATCTGCCTTCTAATTAACTATGGTTTTCAGGCTCTTCACATTCATGCCATAAATCAATTTTACTAAAAAAAAAACTATTCATGCCATACATAGGACTTAAACCCAAGTCCCCAAGTCCTCTCACACAATCAAAGTACTCTTAACCATTTGAGCTAGTATTTCTCCACGTCATGTAAGTTAGCATTTAATGCCATAAAGGCTTCCACTACCCATATTTATTAAATAATTATTTATTTAATTATTTAAATTTCTCGGGTCTTACACATGGGATCTATGTAGCAATTGATAAAAATGGTTGATTTGTAGTATGAGGGAGAAGAAAACTAGGAGAATTCCCAAGCTTTTTTTTTTTTGTTTACATTTGTGTTGCTTTTGAACTATGTTGTTGAAGTAGATAAAGTTCGTTAACTAATAAGATTTTTTATGATAACAAAACAGTCATTTTACCATACGAGTAAGTCTTTGGTTAGAAGTGAATTTGTGTTAGACCATCAAGAGAGAACATCTAATAGATATAATGAGATTGAGTAATTGATCAATGTGGTTTGAAGATCAAAATAAACAATTTATACTTATGGTTTCATATGCTTAATGGTTCATATTCAAATGTCATGAATGTTAGTATATAAATAGGAAGCATGAAAAATTCAAGGGCCTAGTCTTAGCATTAGATGAGTCTAAGCAACAAACAAGTCAATGAGTTAGACGAGTATATGAATAATAATCAATAGGTTTAAAGCATTAGACGACCTAAGTCATTAAACGACCCATCAGTTTTTGGATAATATGAGGTGTTAGATGAGTTAAGTAATACAAAGCATTATAGGACTAGGGCATTAGACGACCTAAATAGTAGAATGAATTACAACACACTTTGATGTTCTACTGAATGTTTTAATCTATGATTGATCATGAGAATTGATATATTAATCTAAGTATTTGAAATAGAGAATTAATGACATGACCTATAACGTTTAAAGAAAATTAACTTTTGATAATTACATTATGGAAGAAGAAAGTATTTAAATCAAACATTCAAATCAAATGAATATTAGGAAATGATTGACGAATAAACTGTTTGATTGAATGTCAAATATTATTGCTCTAACAATTCAAATACAAAAGCATATTGCACAAAGTTTCCTTAATAGGACAATTGGGAGTACTGAAGAAGAAGCAAAATTCAAATGAAGTATGAGCTCATTCATAGAAGGAAAGAAGATACCTTGAATAACATCGAAAGATTTTGTTAAGATATTACCAAATGTACCAAATCGTACAAGTAATAAAGTGGATAACTCTTAATTATTTAAAAAGATAATAATAAAAATACTAATAAAATATAAAAATAAACATAAAAAAATAAGTTAATGCCAATTTTCAGATTTAAAATTGAAGTCTTGAAGGATAACATTAAAGATTCAAAATGAAGAATTAAATTAAAGAATTGATCAAGTCATTCCATATCAAGAAGATTATGATGAAGAACTATAATTTGAATTTTGAATGACTATCAAGTGCAACAACTATATAAAGGATGCAAGGTCATATGAGAACAAAATCGAAAGAATGAAAGAATTACAAAAGATCAAAGTGCTGAATGATCAATGATTAATGAGTTGAGTTGAGATCTTACATATTTTATACCCTTCATTGAGTGAAGTTCTAACCTGTGAGCTTAATTGTGCACTCCTATTGTGAGAGTGATTTTTAATTATTCATTGTAATCGAGAGTTTTTTATGTTAAGGGAGATTCAGAAAAATATGTACTCATTATAGCCTAGAGAGGTTTGTACTCGTGTACCTAGAGATGTTTTAATTTGTTAAAATCAATTAAAATGATTTTAATTAACTAAAAGTGATTTATGTTAAAATGTTCAAATATGTTTACAAAGAACATTTTAAACGATTAGCTATTCATTTTAATTGATTAGGATTACATGAAATCATGATTAGTTTTGAGAAAATTTTTTAAACTATTAAAATAAGTTTTTAATAGATTAAACTTTTCTATTCTTTTATAATCTTTGAAGTTACCTGAATTTGTTAAAAATTAGTTTTAATCCATTAATTTTGCGAGTAAATGAGATTAATATATTAAAATGAATTTTTAATATATTAAAATAAATAATTTAAAATCTATATAACTCTCATTCTCATACTATCAACATAATTTTTTAGTGTATTTTTAAAAGTCATTTTTCACTTTTGAGAGAGATATACTTGAGTAGAAATAAAGTTCTTGGAGAAATCTTTGTGACATTTTGAAAAGCACTTAGATATGAAAAAGCTAACTCAAGTTATGTTTACCTATATGATGATTGTGTTTGTATTCACTGATCAATTGATTTTTTCATGTTAGGCATTGCTATGAACTTTGACATCTCAATTATTTTGACACCTCCAAAGTCGACATATCATTTGCCATCACATAAAAAATATAATTAAAAAAAAAACATGGGGGGATCGAATCAAACCCATTATAAGAAATTAGATTGCACAAAACATAGAAAAACTATAATTATTATGAAAAATAAATCTAAAGAAATAAATGATTGCAAGATACTAAGCCACTTATACATCTCCCTGTGTATAAAAGCCTAAAGAGCTAACTTATCAGCACAATGATTACCCTCACGAAAAACATGAGAAACCTTAAAAACTTCATATACTAAATGAATTAAAAACACATGTGCCATCTTCCTTTAAGAGCCCAAGGTAACAATTTGTGATCCATAAAATCTTGACAAACCAAAGGAGGGTCAACCTCCAACAAAGATGCCTAAAGTCCTCAATTTAGGCATTCTCTAAGGCATTATTAATAACTCTCATAAACTCAACCTAAAGAGACAAATGCACCCTTAAAAAGGCAAAAAAAAAAAAAAGGCTACTCCTTGATGTCCTCTAAAGATTTTAGCACATGAAGTCAAACTAGGACAACCATGAGCTACACCATTAGTATTCAACAGATGATTTCCCTATAGGAAATCACTTTACTCTCCCGAGTATAAATATCAATAAAATTCAATACCAAAATATCACAAGCAGAGTTACTCATGCTTCTTTGATTTATTCCCAACCATGCACACCAAATCCTTCATCTAAAAAATGGTTTAGGTAAATGAAATGGGGACCTCAAAGCGACTATAATTATACATCCTCGAAATCCTCTAGATAATTGTCATAATTGCAGCCCTTTACATAATAGCTAAAGGACCAAAAAGAGTCCTAAAAACTTGAACAATTAAATCAAGAGATTAAAAACTTAGGTCCTAAAAAAGCTCGCGCAATAGTATAACAGCTAAAGAGTAAATGAGAAAGAGATTCAACATCATGTCCACATAAAGAAAACATAAAACATAGAGAAACTCCTTTTTTTTTCACCTCAAAATCAATAGATAATCAACCATATAAAGGCTTCCAAAAACTCAAAGTTTTTTATGGTGATAGTAGATCCAACCAAATAACTTTTCCCAAACCAAAAGATTCCATATTAGAAGAATAAAATTGTTTGACAACCTTTAGAGAAAGCACACCTAAAGCATCCAAAGCCCAATTTGTTGGCATAACCAAGATTGATGCAAAGATTTGATAAAGCCAAATGCATGAAGATCACATGTGTTTGATGAAGACTTATGAAGATCCACTTGAAGATTATGTTTCAATAGTATAATTTGTAATTGAGGTGTTAAAAGTAATGAATACATGTTATATCATGTTGGTAGGCTATATGATATAGGTTAGATGTCTTGTTTGTCTTAGTGTGTCCTTTTTAATATGTTAAAATGGGTTTTAACAGGTTAAAAAGCTTGCTATTTATAGTTTCTGGTATGAATGTATTCAATCAGTTGAATTATTTTTCAATCGACTAATTTCACTTAAGTCAAGTGAAATCAACAGATTGTAAGGAAAATTTAACCGACTGATTTCACTTAAACCAGACTATATACGTTGTGTTTTTTAGAGCAAATATACATTTTTGAGTTTTTGAGCGCAAAAACATGTCATTCATCATTGGAAAAACTCTTTCTCTCTCTACATTACATAGTTTAACGTGTTGATTGAAGATCTTGGTTAATCTTGGAGGCATTTTGGCTTGGGATTAGCTTGAAGAACTCATGTGTAGTTGGCTAGGGAGAGCCAACATCAGGTTTTGTAGTTCTTATGCCTCTGTTTGTTTACCTGATGTGATTTCAAGTCTGTGCGTGTGATTCCTACAGGGTGTTAGGCTAGATTTTTATGTCAGTCAAAAATCTTGTGTGTTTCTTTGTTCAAAAGTGTAAACTTGGTGTGTTATTTGTAAAATTTTTGAATATAGTGGAAACTTGATGTAGCTTTGTGATTGAGTGAACCAGTATAAAAATAATTGTGCCATTCTCTTCTCTTCATCTCTCTCACTTTAAATCACTTTAAAACTCAAGAAAACCAAGTAATTCATTATTTGTTGTGTTTAATGCATTCATGTGTAATCTGATGTTGCATACCTGTTAGAAATATTGATTGGAACAAGTCTTTTGTGTAAAAGTTTGTTGTTTGAGTTAAATTTGCGAGTTCTGCATTTTGAATAAATTCCCGGGATTTTAGCCGATTGATTTGAAATTTTAATAAACTGTTTCATAGGCTCAGGAACAAATTAGTCTGTTGTTTTATTTTTTGACTAATTGAAAGTGTATTGTTCTACAACTATTGAATTCGAATTTCACAGTCTATTTTATTCAATCAAGATGGGTCTTAAGCTTTCAAAAAATTTCTAAACAACCAATTCAACCCCCGATTCTTGGCTTAAATCACCATTTCAAACTAACACAATTGGGTACATCATCATCATTAACAATCAAGGAAGAAAAATCACATAAATGAGTAACAAAGGAAGGAAAAATTCTAACTTGTACCTGTCCAAGCAAAATTAACAACATATAGTAAAATGATCCTTTCAAGATGAGGTACCTTAACTAATTTAGGAATACAAACATCTGAAACCATTAATCATTCAAAAAATTAATATTGTCACCCTTACCTAGAGTCCAAAAAGTATTTTCCAAAACAATATCATATGCATCTTTAACACCATGCAAAATGGAAAACGAGTTGTAGGATACATGTTTAAGATACTTGGATTTAAGAAAATGAAGCCTTATAATCTCCACCCAAATCCTCTGTAAGAAAATGAAGCACCATCAATATTTAAGATACCTAGATAACCAAATCCTTTGTAATTTTCTTTTTCGGTTATCTTGTTTCTAGATAAAGTTTTACAAATAATTTACTAACAAGGTGTTATTGGTGTCAAAATTCATCTTGTAGGGTGCAACATTTGTGTTCTTGGACAATTTGTAAATGTTGTGTGGTTATATATATATATATATAATGGAAGCTTGACTAGTGTGACTTGACAATTAAGTGTAACTCTGAGAAAAATCAGTATAAAATCTTTGGTACAATTCATTTTAATCTTTTCTTAGCTTAAATTAATTATTTTTACACATCATTGTTTATCTTTATCTTTCTTGTCTTGTGCTTAAACTTCATCAATGTATTATTTGAAAAGATTAAACGATAGAATATCTTAATTTCACTAGTTAGTCTAATGAAGTTTTCATTCTATAAGTGTTTTTTAATCAGTGGTAGGTCAATTAAATTGGAGTCTTGAACTCGACTTTCCTTTCTATTAACCATTGTACCTAAAAGAACTTATTTGTTGTAGCTAGGAGTGACATATTAGAATACACAGAAAAATCAAAAGTGACTTAGTGAAAAAGAATACTTATGTTCTTTATCTCAAGAAAACATAAAGGAAATATCGAAGAGTGACTTCGTGCACCAAATATAAGTCAAAAGATGCATAAAGAATACTTGTAATCATCACTTGATTAGTAGAACCCTTTACGATTTCTAAACAATATTTGAAATTATCTAAGTGTTAGCATGAACTAGTAGCCCTTTTCTAGAGAAAAGATAGAGAAAATCGTGAGGTCCAATTTTTTTTGCCCGTTCTTTCTTTTTGGCTGAGTCAAACTTCTTCACTTTTTCAAGATTTTCTTGTCTTCTTCATACAATGCTTGGCTTGAATTTTTGTGATTTTGATAATTTTCTTTTATGGATTTATCTTTAAGGTGTTATGAAGCTTTAATCCATTTATTTTCACACCTCCATGAGCTCAACTTAGTTGTAGAATATTTATGCAACTAAAAAACTATTTTAAACAAATTTTTGTATCTCATGCTCAATAAACCCATTTATAAGAAATCTCAATTAAATCAATCTTTTTAGAGCCAAATTCAATTAAAAATTCAGAATTAAACATTAAATGAAGGCAAAAATATCCATTCATCAATCATATATTAGGCCGGGTAGGCACGTAAGCCCCATTAGTATCAAGAGTATGATTAACGTGTAAGGCGTGCTTATCGTGATGATATTCGACCACGTGGCCTAGCTGTGGCCGACTTCATAATGTTGTAGGTGGATAGGCCATTTGGCCAAAATGTGTGGGTCATCTTTGACCTTGTAGGCGGGTGAGCCGGTTTGTCTTGCCAATGGTGGGCAAGACTTGAGACATTGTCTTGATGTCCTAGAGTTATGATGTTTTTATGGAGCCCGACTTCTCTAGGTGAGCTTGGTGCGCACAATATGCATTGCTGGATTGACTAGGCTTTGTTAAGTGCTTCTGAGTTTGGCAGGCTTTATGAGGTATTGTTGTGTTCGGTAGGTGTTACATGTTGGCAAATATACCAAATAGTACAAGTAATATAGTGGACAAGTCCAGATATCGTCTCCCACAAGCACTAATGAGATTTAAATTTAATGGGTTGTTTACTAATAAAGGTATAAAGAACAAAACATTTTCGTTTGAGATTAAAAATAGATTTAGAATTTAAATGTAACGAATAACATATATTGGCATAATGGAAACAAATAACTTGATTGAGAAAATATAAGATAAAATCTTCACCGGGATTGGGTTTCACGATTCCATTCAAAGTAATAAAAAACAAACAATATATTCATATTTTTGTCTCTCACACTCACATCATTTGTAACATGCCTCAATTTCGTCGTAGAAAAGCTTAAACTAAAATAATAAAAACTATGTCTAGCAATTTTTACTATTATGTTTGCATTAATGGTCAATATGATGATGCTTAACAATGACTACTAATCACATCTATATCTAGCATGTGAAATTCATAGTTGTTTTATTCTACTTAGGTTTCCTAAACTATCTTTCAGATCAGTCGATGCTCCCAAATATGCACCATATCTAGAACATGTAATTAAAAATCATAATCTGGGTTTCCAAACTATCTTTCGGATTAGTATGGACTCCTGCATGTGCAAAATTCATAAACTATGCAGTTAAAACAAGAATAAAACATGAGAGATTATGGAAAAGGAATATATTGAATGAAGAATTCACAAGGAATTAAGAATACATTACAACAAAACCTCGTGAATGGGGGAGTGAGCTACTCCTAGACATATTGAACATAAGACTGATGTTGAAATTGAATGTCTCTAACCTTCGGAATATCTTTCTACCTTCAAGTGTAGAGATATCAAGTTTCTTTTTCTCCAAGTGTGTGCTTTTGACCTACGTCAGGCCCTCAATTTATAGACTTTTATAATTGAATTTGGACTTGATTTGGTACTTGAATAAATTGTAAGAGATAATCCTTGATATATATTTTAATCTTTGGAGATTCCATATCGTTGAATTATTCTTCAATTATTGAGTAACCAACTTTGTAAATAATTGATATTGTTGATAATTCTTGATTAATCAATATTCCCCTTATTTTGTTGATGATCTTCCCAAATCTCTGTGATTTCCACTTATTTGTAAAATATATCCCTATCATTTTTCTTTTCTACTTTTATTGAATAAAACCTGAAATGTCAAATAAAATCCAAAAATAAAATAATAATTAAATGTAAAAATAAATAAAATAAAAACATGATAATGCCAATTATTAGCAAGCTTGATGAGGTGTTGTCGTGCTGGACAAGCTTGTTAAGGTGTTGTCATATTAGGCTGGCTTTATTGGGAATTGTGGAGCATTAATGGGGGGTTTTCTTTTGAAGCTCCATAATGATTAGATTGTTTATGCACTTTTAATTGTGTGTCACATGGCAACATCATAGCGTTTTGGATTCGGGGAACAAAGCGTCATGGGTTGACATTGTTCTAGGCCCGAAACGACATTTGATGAAGTCGTATCGCTATTTTGAAATTGCACATATACGTTGGCATTGGCGTTTTAGTTCCTTATTCACTTTGTCCATTTTCGCACTTGCTCTACTCTTGTCTCGATCTCTTTGTTTATTGTTCGCTTTGCCTCTCATCTTTCGTTTCCTTGCTGTAACATCCAGACCGGATATTATAGATTTTTTAATAAAATAAAGAAAATAAATAAACATGCTGCATTTAATAATACCTCATTTCCCAAAACGTGGGAAATTTAAAATTTTATTACATAAATAAAGTACTCTGAAATCCATAATTACAAAACTAGAGTTTTAACAAACATGCGATAAGCTTTACAATGTATTTCCAAAACCATAAAATAATAAAAACATAAAACTCTCGAGCTATCCCCTCTCTATGGCTAAGCTCCACCAGAACCACCCACATCGACATCATCTGCTCACGTGTACCGCGTACACGATCATCGCCAAACACAAGCAGATAGGGTGAGCTTAACAGATTATCATATAAAACACATGTACATATATTAATCACATATATACTCATATATAT
>Ga0099822_1004525_pt1 | contig 18100 bp, 5 predicted proteins | sample CowpeawhiteBW_FD_76839 | JGI IMG/M metagenome (GOLD analysis project Ga0099822, IMG submission 76839) | Root nodule microbial communities of legume samples collected from California USA - Cow pea white BW | ecosystem: Host-associated > Plants > Roots > Nodule | place: USA: California | collected...
ATATTAATAATATAGAAAAAATATTTTTTTTTATATTTTTTTCAATTATCAAAAAAAAAAAATTAATAAAATATATATATATATATATATATATATATATATATATATATATATATATAATTTTTAATTTTACACAAGTGAGTATAAACCTTATTTTATAAATTTATTTTATAAAATTGAATTAGATTTAAAAATTAATGAATCGTTTTTATCTTTTATTGATCGAGTAGTTTATGAATAAGTTGTAATATTTTTCTTGAGACAAATTCTGGGTAGGTTCGGTGCCATAGATCAAACTTGACTTGGTCCTATAAGCTGACTCAAAGGATTATTGCAGGGAAGGTCACCAGAACCCTCCGCGTAATCCAAAAGACAATTCATACTATACCTCCCAATAAACATTAGAATTCAATTATATAACTCTTTTTTTTTATGATAGGTTAAATGACTAGCAAAAAAACATATTAAATAATGTGTAACTAACTTATGATTTTATTTGCATTTATTATACACGTATTTTTTTTTCTCAAATTTTTTTTTTATATCACATCAAATGATCTATAAATTTATCATTTTTGTTTTTAATATAAAATTTGTTTTCTCTATAAAAATATATTGTGTTATTGTTCTTTTTTTAGTGTTTATAAATCATTTTCCTGTAATAATAAAGCATCATAGACATTTCAGGGCTCAAAACTGATGCTCCTTCACCTTGTCTGAAGTTATTACAAATCCTCCACATGAAAGCCAATCTTGAGTTTTTCACTGATTGAATATGCAGCTCCCTTGGTTAGCCAAACATGAACTAGCAGCAACCGTGTTCATTATCGTATCCCTTATTACCCAAGTTACCAGCAACCTTAATTTCAATTTCCCTTTCTTCCAACCAGAGGATGAAGCTCATTTATTGCTCAACGAGAACTCAAAAATCTACTTGAATGCCGTTCAAGTGACCCCTGATATTCGTGGTCCTATCACAAACTATTCAGGCAGGGTATTCTATAAAGAACAACTCAAGTTATGGGATGGTCAAAGAGGAACCAAAACTTCATTCAATTCTAGTTTTGTTTTCAATATTTATCCTGTAAGCTCTCCTGGTGGTGAGGGATTTGCTTTCATATTGACAGACGACACTTCTCTTCAGCTTAACAGTGGAGGCCAATGGCTTGGTATCGTCAACTCAACAAGCACAGGGGTCACTGACATCGTTGGAGTAGAGTTCGATACAAGGAAAAGCTTCCATGAAGATGTTGATGACAACCATGTTGGGGTGGATGTTAAGAGCATCTATTCCATCAAACAACAATCTCTTGGACCATATGGTGTTAATCTCTCTAGCGGCTCTGATGTTGTTGCTACTATTTACTTTGATGCTAAACATGGGAAAATTACTATCTTTGTTAGTATGTTAGGAGATTTGACGGGGAGACCAGTGCTTGTGGTGGATCGTGACCTCTCTGAACTGCTTCCAGAAAATGTTTTTGTGGGGTTTTCAGCTTCCACGGGAGAATATACCCAGCTTAACTCAATAAGATCATGGAATTTCTCTAGCTGGACGGATATTGAGAAGAATCCCAAAACTCTGACATGGCTATGGATCTTCATTCCAATAGCTGGGGTTGGAGGAGTGTGTGTGCTTGCTAGTGTGTGCTATTGGACAAGAAAACACATAAAGGGACGAGGGTTGGAGGAAGATATGAAAATAGAGCTTCAAATCAAAAGCTCTTCCAATGCCCCGCTTAAGTTTCAGCTGAAGGAGCTTTTATCAGCCACAAGGAATTTCCACTCATCAAACAAGCTTGGGAAAGGAGGGTTCGGGATGGTTTACAAAGGCACCTTAAACGGAAAAGATGTTGCTGTGAAGAGGATTTCAAAGAATTCACGTCACGGTAAGCAAGATTTTATAGCAGAAATCACAACCATAGGGAATCTCAATCACAAACATTTAGTGAAGTTACTAGGATGGTGCTATGAAAAGGGTGAGATTGTCCTCGTGTATGAGCTCATGCAGAATAGGAGCTTAGACAGATTCATATTTTCAAATTCTGGAGGCGATTCAACTCTGAATTGGGAAAAGAGGGTGGCTATTTTATGTGGGGTTGCTCGGGCACTAGACTATCTTCACAATGGAAGTGATAATAGAGTGCTGCATAGAGACATAAAGCCAAGCAATGTGATGTTGGATTCAGAATTCAATGCTCGGCTTGGAGACTTTGGCTTAGCTCGCACCATTCATCTTAGTGAAAAATCTCACCACTCAACAAGAGAAATTGCTGGAACACCAGGGTATATGGCGCCAGAAAGCTTACACACACAAAGGGCTTCGGTTGAAACCGATGTCTATGCATTTGGTATTCTGATGCTGGAAGTTGTGTGTGGAAGAAGAAATGCTGAACACAGACAGGACCTGAGATTTTGTAGCAGCATAGTGGAATGGGTTTGGGAGCTTCATGGCAGAGAAAAGATAACTGATGCTGTGGATTTGAGACTGAATGATGATTTTGACAAGGCTGAAGCGAAGTGTGTGCTTGAGTTAGGGTTAGCATGTTGCCATCCTAATCCATATGAGAGGCCATCAATGAGAAGTGTGTTGCTGGTGCTGATAGGGGAAGCTTCTCCTCCATTTGTAGCAGCTGAGAAACCTGCTTTCACATGGCCAGCCACTGCTTCTGTTCTCAACGAAGAGTCAAATTTCCAAGTAATAGTCTCTCAAAATGAACCCATAACAGAATTGAAAAGTGGGAGATGATGAATCATTCTATGTTTCAAAATGTAATGCTTTTTTATCACATGTCAGAGGAATGGTATTTCTCTGATATAAAAGTTGGAAAATGTACTCTGTTGCCGCATATTTGTCTATAAGGATGGGTGGTTAATACCCACTATATGTCAATGTTCTAGGATTTATATCATTAATGTTATGAGATTTTAAGGATCCATAGAAGAAGTCTTTTCCTAATTAGTGTAGAGAAGGAAATTTGATGAAATATGTGCAGGTTGCTTAAATTGTTGTAGCCTTGTTTCTTATCTTTCTTTTTTGCACTCGCTCACATAGGAATGTTAGGAATGTTTGACATCCATTATTATTATAGGGTTAAATATGTTTTTGTCCCTCAAATTTAAGTGAATTTTGGAATTAGTCTCTCTTCGAAACTTAATACCAATTTAGTCCTTCATATTTAGAAATGTATGGATTTAATCCTTTTTACCAAATTTTGTTAAGTTTATTTGATATTTTAAATGCATTTTATGATAATATTTCAGTTAATATTGAAGCAAAAGTGTGTCAAACGGTGTAAACAATTCAAATATTATTATGAAATGCGCTTGAAACGTTAGATAAACTTAATAAAATTTGGTAATAAGGACTAAATTCACACATTTCTAAAAATGAAGGACTAAATTGGTATCAAGTCTCGAAGAGAGACTAATTCCAAAATCCATTGAAACTTGAGGGACCAAAAACATATTTAACCCATTATTATATGATGTAAAGAAAAAATAAGTTATACAACACAAAAAAAAAATGTAATAAATTTTTTTTGATTGATTAATAAATTTTGAGAGTATTTTTTTTTATAACACTTGATGAGTTAAGGAATAAAAAGAAAAATTTTAGAGTATTTTTTATAACATTTCAAAAGCATTCCACTCTTTAACATGTTCAATTGTCCTCCCCAATATTTTATCCTCCGATATACACAAATTATTATAAAAAATCACATTAAAAAAAATCATTGATAAATTTTCTAATTAATATCAAATTTGTGGAAAATTTAAAAACTTGTAGAATATTTTTTAGGATTACGACTGAGTTTATATATATATATATATATATATATATATATATATATTTGGAATCCTATCAGATAATTTTACAAATAAAAATAAAATATAAGAAAAAATTAAACTCGATACATGCATGACTATAATTATTAAAAATAATAGCATAAATTTCCCAAAATATCTCAAGAATAAATATAGTAATTTTGTATTTGAACATATCAAGTCTAATAATAATAATAATACAAAGGAGTATGAGTATTAAAAGTCCTAAAAGCAAGGAGTACGTTGAAACTTATATAAGCGTCTCGTAACGAAATTTGTTAAAATCATCACTTTCAATCAACCATAAATCTAGGTGTTCTGGCGAACTCCTTTGATGAATAATAATCCATTTTCATTTAGATAAAAGAAAAAAAGGCATTTTGAAACAGAATGATCCATCATCTTCCACTAGTTATTTCAGTTATTGGTTCATTTTGGGAGACTGTAACCTGAGAATTGAAGTGGTTGTTGAGAAGAGGAGCAGTGTATATATATTTCCATATACAGGGTTATGGTTACAGGCATAGTTATGGTCGTTGGGAAATTGTGGTTTCATATGGTTATGTGACATTAGTCTTACACATATAAACCTTAAGGCAATGTTATTATGGGTCTTTATTCTTATATAGTGTTTAACTTTGTCTTTTCTATCTAATGTGGGACTTTTTGACTCACACTTGGACTATTCCCAACACAGTGGCAGGCCATGTGAAAGCAGGTTTCTGAAATGGTACAGAAGGTGGAGGTGCTTCCCCCGTTAGAACCTGCAACACAGTTCTCATTGATGGCCTCTCACACGGGTTAGGATGGCAGCATGCTAGCCCCAACTCAAGCACACACTTGGCTTCAACCTTATCAAAATCACCCTTCAGACTCAAATCCACAGCCTCAGTTATGTTTTCTCTGCCATGAAGCTCCCAAACCCACTCCAAAATGCTCACATTCTGTTTGTGTTCAACATTTCTTCCTCCACACACAACTTCCAGAACCAGAACCCCAAATGCATACACATCAGTTTCAACAGATGCCCTCCGCGTGTGGAAGCTTTCTGGTGCCATGTACCCTAATGTTCCAGCAATTTCTTTTGTTGAGTGGTGAGTTTCTTCACTGAGATTGATGGTGCGAGCCAAGCCAAAATCTCCAAGCCGAGCATTGAAGTCCGAATCCAACATCACATTGCTTGGTTTTATGTCTCTGTGGAGCACTCTTTTATCACATCCATTGTGAAGATATTCCAGAGCCCTTGAAACCCCACATATCACACTAAGCCTCCTTTCCCAACTCAGACTTGAATCCCCTCCTGTTGTTGAAAATATGAATCTGTCTAAGCTACCATTTTGCATTAGATCATACACAAGGAGGATCTCACCCTTCTCATAGCACCATCCTATTAGCTTCACCAGATTTTTATGATTCAGATTCCCTATGGTTCTGATCTCTGCTATAAAGTCTTGCTTACCATGACGTGTGTTCTTTGAAATCCTCTTCACAGCAACATCTTTTCCGTTTAAAGTGCCTCTATAAACCATCCCGAACCCTCCTTTCCCGAGCTTGTTTGAAGGGTGGAAGTTCTTTGTGGCAGACAGAATCTCCTTCAGATGAAACTTATGTGGAGCATTAGATGAGCTTTTAATTTCAAGCTCTATGTTCAGATCTTCTTCAGTCCGTTGTCTCTTTCTGCGTTTTTTTCTCCAATACAATGCACCCGCAAGCCCACATACTCCTCCAACCACAATTATTGGAATCAATATCCATAACCGAAATTGACTTACGGGATCGATGTCAATATGCTCGCTGCTAGAGAAATACCATGATCTTATTGTGTTGATCTGAGTATATACCCCTGTGGAAGCTGAAAATCCCACAAAAACATCTTCTGGAAGAAGTTTAGAGAGATCAAGATGCACCTCAAGCACTGGTGGTGTCCTCAACATAAAATCTGATGGAGAAACAGAAATCATCATATTCCCACCTTCAGCATCAAAGTAAACAGTAGCAAAAACATCAATTCCACTAGAGAGATTAACACCGTGTGGTCCAAGAGGTTCTTGATTGATGGAATAGATGCTCTTAACATCCACCCCAACATGGTTGTCATCAACATCTTCAGTGTAGCTTTTCCTAGTATCGAACTCCACTGCAACTATGTCAGAAACCCCTATGCTTGTTGGGTTGACAATACCAAGCCATTGGCCTCCACTGTTAAGTTGAAGAGAGGTATCATCTGTCAATATGAAAGCAAATCCCTCGCCACCAGGAGTGGTTAAAGGATCAATATTGAAAACAAAAGAAGAATTGAATGAGGCTTTCATGCGCCTTTGAGTGTCCCTTAGCTTCAACCGTTCACTATAGAAGACCCTACCAGAAAGGTTTGAGATCTCTGATCCTGAACCTTCTATGGGGATTTTAATTGTACCCTTCTCTATGATTGAATTTGTAGACCTATTGAAATCTGTCCCGTTTTCATAGTAGAAAGTTGGATAGCTGAAATTCAAACACCCCACATGAACTACAGAACCACAAAGTAGACTTGCAATAATAAGAAGCTTAAGAAAAAATTGTGGGAAGGAACTGAAGTTGTGAAGATAGAGCATGTACATGGTTAATTGCAGCAAGAAGAAAATGATTTTAAAATCAGTTTGAGCTACATCCAAAATTGAAATAGGAAATAAAAAGAAGGTTTTTATGACAGGAGCGTGTTTTCGGCATTTAGCAATAAATGAGAGCTATGGTTTCAACTTCATTGAGCTGTTTGAGCTTCATATTCTGCAAAAAAATGGTTTCAACTTCATTGACCTGTCTAAAGATGAGTCACCTTAAACATTCGTACATTCGTCAGTGTAGAAACGGTTGGGGTCATTAATTTCTCGTATATTTTTTCTCCATTTCACACTTTCAGGACACGTATTTTATTTTCGCAACCTAGTTAAATAGTTTTAATTAAATCAAACAAGTAATTATGTTATATTCATTTTATTTTAAAAAACAAAATGTTACAACAATTCATAGACTAAAGAAATAGTAACCTAAAGTAGTTGTTAGATTGGGCTTTCAAATCAGTATGTTCCGAAATGGGGTGTCAAATAGACTAAAGAAATGAATGTTCAGAAAGCATTTTCTCCAGATCAAAAAATAGACTAAAGAAATTGGGAAACTAATGTTTTTATGGGGTGCTGGAAGAGAACAATGGGGTGCAGGAAGCAATAGCCACACGTTGAATGGGGTTGACTCATGTGGGCTTAAATATGAAAAGATGGGTGCATGTACCCTAACTTGATTCAGGGTTTGGCTTTTAAAAAGTAGTAAAGATTCTAAAGGGAACTAAATTGGGAATCTCACCCATTTTTCGCAAATTCGGCATGATAACTTTTACATCTTTTCGGGGATTTGTTCATCATAAATTTTCTCATTGTTTATTAAACTATTGACTTGGTGCAGAGAAAGTTTGGACAGCAATAAAAAAGCTGTTTTCTTTTTTCACGTTATTAAGGAAAATGTTCTAAGTGATCATAACTTTGATATTACAAAAAAGAAAAAACTTTAAATAGGAAGTTTTATGGATAAAGATATGTGAGATCAAAATTCTTTCATTTTGAATGAAAAATATAAATGTAGATAAATTAAATCAATATGAATGAAGGAGATACAATATAACATTAATAACTAGTGATCAAAAGTTGTTAGTCACTATAATGACTAATTTATATACCAATTTGTAAAATAAAAAATTATTAGTTATTAAAATAGTCATTATTATTAATAAAAAATTATAATTGGTCTTTAAATTTGTTTCTAAAATTTATCTATCAAGGTTTTAGCTACCAAAGAAAATTGGTCACTAAACATTAGCTATAAAGTTTTTGCTACCAAAAGAATTGTTTTTAAATTAATCTCCAATTAATTAGTGACCAATTTAGCGATCAATTATAATGTTTTATTCCTAATAGTGACTATTTTAGTAATCGAGAATTCTTTATTTTGTAAACTAACATTAAATTAGTCACTATAGTGACAAATAATTTTTTGTCACTAAAATTGGTTGTTAATGAGGTATTTTCTTGTAGTGATAACACTACTAAAAAGACTCATATTTCATACTAATTTTGTTTTGATTTTTTTTTTGTAGAAAATACTTACAAATTTTGTTGTGAAAAAAAAATTGCAAGAAATTGATACAAATTTTCTTGCAAAATATTTTATATAAAACACTTTTCGCAAAAAAATTTGTAGGAAATACTTGCAAATTTTATAATTTCGTAGGAAATGATTACCCACAAAAGAATTACCTGCCAATTAAAATTCTTAGAAAAATGATAGAAAAAAGTCTTTTCTTACAAATTTTCTTAACAAAATTTGTAAGAAAAATCCCATGTAATATGAGAATTTCTAGTAGTGTAAGTATGAATGAAGAAAATGAGTGTAGATAAAAATCCCATGTCATATGGGAATTTCTAGTAATGTAAGTATGAATGAAGAAAATGAGTGTAGATAAAAATCCCATGTCATATGGGAATTTCTAGTAATGTAAGTATGAGTGAAAAAAATGAGTGTGGATAAAGGAGATATTCATGGGTGAAGGAAATGAATGTCAACAGAGGAGTTAAATATAAAGAGATGTATATAGAAAAGTAAGATATGAAAATTGTAAGTAGGTAGATTTGTCATCTTTAAATATAAACTTTTAGATTAAAATTAATCTACATTTCCTATTTGTTCCCACAAAGATGTACAAATGCATAACATGTAAAGTAATGTTGGTTTAACCAATACAAATACGAATTTATTTTTTAAATTTGAGAATCAAAATATATTAAAATTTTTGACAAAGATGAATTCAAATTCCACATCAACATTGAAAGATTAAAATCATATTTAATTCTAAATATAAATATTGAAAATAAATAATATTATGAGCGTTAATTAAGCAAACTCTAGCATATTTATTTTTAATAATTATTTTAGTTAATGTTAATAAGGAGACACTAATAGTAACACAAATATTTTTACTTTCATTAAAAAAATTAAAACTAATTAGTCTTGGTTTAGAATTAACTATGTTGACTCTATCAACATTAAATAAATTTTATTAGTGTACTGATATGACACTAACACAAATATTTTTATTATTAAAATATTAATGTCAACTTGCCTAAATCGATAAATCGGTTTATTCTTGTAGTGAATTTTAAACTAACCAATATATACATTTTTAATTAATATAAAATTAAATTTAACAAATAATTTTAATATTAAAAAAAAATTGTTCCATGTAAACCTACTAATAACATCTCATCTTTACACTATTTTATAGAGTTTTCTTGGAGCTATAGTAAAATATATTAATTATGATAGAGAATATAAAAGGAAAGTCAAGGTTAAATAAATAAATAAAGTTATTCCACCCAAAATAATGCTGAATTGAGTAATTAAATAGTCTTTTCTTTTAACATTTGTGGGGGGAAACCGTACCTTGTAGTTCTAATCGAAAGATATATAATTTCATTTAAATCATCCAAGGCCACATGCAATAATTCAAACACTCATATTATGTCTGCTTTGGAGGAACATGAGCCACATAATTAGAAGTCTGAGATTCAACAACAATGTTCAAATCTACAATAAATGAATCATACATTAACATTAATCAATGACTATTGTAGTTACGAGTAGTCAAATATGGGCAATAAATGAATCTACATTTTGTGAGCTCAATATCATAGTCTATCTTAGATAGATGGAGTTTTGTTCTTAATGATGATGGCTAAAGGGAAACAAAATCATGGTCTCTTGAAGTGCCGATAGTAACCAACATAAATAGCTTACTTCATTATCTTGTCTTGTGCTATGTCCATAAATTACTTGTGTCCAATAAGGTTTCATCAATACCATGTAATAGAACACAGTCTTGAAAATTTGAATTTCTCAGCCCAAAATTTTTGCACTTCAAACCTCTTTCCTTTGATGTTCTGCTTAATCACTATGTATTTGATTGGTTTTAGTTTTCAAAGATTTTGACTAGATTTTCCTCCTGGGTAAACCTTCATTGTCTATTCATTCTCCTGCAAAAATAATACTCTAGACTAAATCATTTGAGATCTGTAAGTCCTGATTAATTATGTCCTTTATGTAATCTTCTGATTTATTGTCCAATTATCCAAGTGCCTACTTATAATTTGTGCAAAGTAACTTGTGTAGGCATCTTATAACAATATTTGAATGCAATGCAGAGAACATAAATACCAACCAGAATATAAGAAAGATGATATTTTATATTTGTTCGTAATCCAAGACTATATCCTCATTTGAGTCATATATATGATTTCTTCTTCATCTACCTTTACTTTTCGAAACATAATGTTATTTTTTTGTTCCATATACTTCATATGATAACTATCCACATCCCCTTCCAAATGTTGTTTCATTTTTATTTAGTTTCATTAAGTGAAAGTGATTAAAATTTATTCTTCCGTGGTTATGTTGTTGATTCATGACATGATTACTATTACTAATTTGTTTCAAACATTTTGCTAGGTGCTAACAAATGTAACAATCACCCTATAGAAGATTATTATATATTTGACATTCCTTTGGTTCTTCTTAGTCTAATAAGATTATTTATTGTAAGGGTTCCAGTAAGATTATTTGACATTCCTTTGGTTCTTCTTATAACTTATTTTAGATAGATATTCAGAGTTAATTTTAGAAAATAAATAATTTAATATTAACTAAATGTCTCTTAATAACAAAGAAGTTTGTTTAATTTATATATATATATATATATATATATATATATATATATAAATTTAATTTTGTTTGGTTGAGTTTCTCAAACCCTTAAATTTAATTTGTGATTACATATTTAATATTAACAAAATGAGAACATCAATCCAAAACTCATAACAAGAATATTAAAAATATAAATTCAAGTATCTCTAGACATATCAGATCCATCATAATACAATTTAAGAAACTCACAGAAAAAACGTATGTTAAATATATTTTTAGTCTTTGATATTTTAACTTTTAGTGAAAATTTAAATTATTTTCTTTTCAAAATTTTAGTCCAATTTAGCTTTTAAATTTTAGAAATATGTGAATTTAGTCATTTTAACCAAATTTTGTTAAGTTTATTTGACTTTTCAATTGTGTTTCATAATAGTATTTGAGTTGTTTACATCGTTTGACACATTTTTGTTTCAATGTTAACTTAAATACGCGTTTGAAATATCAAATAAATTTAATAAAATACTAAATCCACGTATTTTTAAAGATAAGAGAATAAATTGTGTTTCATAATAGTATTTGAGTTATTTACATAGTTTGACACATTTTTGTTTCAATGTTAACTTAAATACGCGTTTGAAATATCAAATAAACTTAATAAAATATTAAATCCACGTATTTTTTAAGATAAGATAATAAATTGGTTCAAAATTTCAAAATCAAACTAAGTTCAATTTTTACTGAGAGTATAAACACTAAAAATATATTTAACATGCAAACCATAATTAATATTTCACCCTACTCTCTTTTCACGTGCTTTCAATGTTGAAGCATAGGAAGCTAACGCTCACCTTGTAACAAGCATTCCAACATGTGAGACCAAAGTAATTTTATACAATTAAATTTTCTTGTAAATAAGTACACAAATTATATTTTAAAAATAGTTTATAATAATACATAATGATGATTCTTCCATTTATTTGCACATCTCATATTTTTATTTTTACTTTAATTATATTTTAAATATAAAAAATAATATAAACTACTAATATTGCTACAAATAACTACACACTTGATCACCGCAACACAAAAACAGTACAATTTTTTTACATTTTTCAACAACATAACAGATTACAAACTATCCACTACGACTTTTGTGTAATTACCTTTATTTGCTTACTTTCTTAAAAAATATAGAAGTACCGAGTGTCTCTTCCCAATTAACAACAAATAATATAAATTGTGATAAAAAAATTATTTTAACTAAATTTACTTTTAGAAAAAAATAAGGGAAATAATGGATGATATAAAACTGATTATATATAAGAAAGGGAGACCAAGATAATATTTTCGTATCAAGTGTAGTAGATACAATACATTTGTGAAAGAAGAAACGTTCAATTAATGTTTATTCTCCTACTTGTATATTTAAATTTATAATATATCATAATATTATTTTCTTTTCTCCTCTATTTCCCCATTATGTATATATATAAGGAGAAAATTGAGATTCGAAAAATGTTATGTTTAACAAATGAAATGCCTATATATGACCTTGTAAAATTTATGATTGAATTAATTTATATTAGATAATGTTGATATATTTAATTTGTTAGTGCACTAGGGTCTAAGGTCGACCTAGTATTTTCATGGATTCAATAATTAATTTGGTTTTGAAAACACTTATTGTGGCAACAAGTTAAGCTTTGAATTACAATCATCACTATAGAGAGCGTTGAAAAAACATGAAAAAGATAAGGTGAATGTTAAAATAGTATGATCAAAAGTGAAGTTGGAATCTACACACGAGAACCCTATCCTTTCTCACTTTATCCATATCCACACCTCACCATGTTGCACCAGGTCAGAACTACTGTTCTGTTATGGTGCATGCAAAACCTGCTACTTTTTCCTTCACTGTGTGAGAGCTATCATCATGTGATGTTGCTCATCATCATCATCACACATCATCATCCATTCATGACATTGCACACTTTCTGTGTTGCACTTTTTCCTTCAGTATATAATCACAACACAGAAAGATGCTGCTAAGTCCAAACTCAGGGAAGAGGAAGAAAATTGTTCATCAATGGCGGTTTTCATGCTCCACACAAGAGGGAGTGAATCTAGAAAGACTCTAACATTTAGGTCAATATAATGTATACTGATTTGATATTTTGAAAGCTAAACATAAAAAATTCAACGAGAATCCAAAGGGTGGTTTTGAGTTATGAGTTGAAAACTTGAAGGGTCTATATATATATATATATATATATATACTTTACTTTACCATAATGAAAGGGTTTTAAAGGTAAATTACAAGTACAAGTATATATAGCCAAGTGGAGTGGACCATGTATATGGGTTTGAGAACATGGGTTTGGTGGCACAGGAAAATGGTGGGACATGATAGAGCAAGATGATTTTGATAGTGTGTTTACTGAATGGGACATGTAGTAGTTCAAACAGTGCAAGGAAAAAGCAAAGCACATGCATTTTACTAAATACAGAACCCAAAAGACACAGAATCTTAAGGTATATTGATTAGCCATGTTACAATTCGTAGACAGAGAAAGTGGCTCGAGAGAATAAGGTGAATGAATGCATTAACTTTGAAAGTAGGGCACAAGTCATAACAGTGGTTTAAAATTTGGAGAATAAAGCCAAAACGTTAGTGGTTTAAAATCCTATAATTAAAATGCCAAACTTTTGATTCCGCAAGTTATTGTCCCTGCGAATATAATTTCCCTGGATAGAGCTAGGAATCAATTCATCTGGTTTCATTTCCATGGCTGTTTCAAAAAGAAAAAGAAAAAGAAATTCATGCTGGACATTCTCATCACGTTTGGAGCAAATTGGAATATTTTCTAAATATATATAATTAGTTAGCCATTGTACCTTGTATATCTTTATCTAACTTTTACCAACTATCAGTAGTGAAAACACCAACTGAATGTTCCTTGTAAACTTCTGCGTGAAACTACAATGGACTCCAAATGTATCTATTATTAAGTTTTTTTGTTTATAGGGACACTATGTATAATAACAAACTTTTTTTTTCTAAATTATTCATATTATTTTTTATTATGTAAAAGCATAATTTTAGAGGAGGATGACAGAAAAATTAAATATTTATATTTAATATTGTTTCAATCTCAAATCTCTTAGTACAATATTGTCAATTAATATATTTGAGATATCGTTAGCTTTGAAGTTTGGTTTTGTATTATAATTTTGTCTTTGAAAAACGTATTAGAAGAGTGAAGAAAAAACATGTTTCATTTCTTTGGAATGTGAAAACTTGTTTTTGTTTCTAAGACTATGTCAATATTTCAACCTTAAGTTCATCAAGATAACATTATTATGATCAATTATCACATTGAGGTACTATTTCCTTTAAAGATTAGAACTTACAATTTTATCTTTAAAAACGTCTTAGAGATTGAAGGAAGAAAATGTAGTTAAATTGTTTAGGGTGTGGATGAAACAGAAGAGTGCCGGTGAAAAATATAGGTGTAGATGAAAGATATCACCCTGAGAAAATTGTTGAATGTAAATGAAGAAGAAAATTGTGATGAGATTTATATAGGAAGTCAGAAAAAAAAAATATAATTGAAAAGATTTGTCATTTTTACATTTAGACCCTTATATTAAATTCGGGTATTATTCATTTTAAAGATTAGAACTTACAGTGTTATCTTTAAAAAACGTCTTAGAGATCGAAGGAAGAAAATGTAGTTAAATTGTTTAGGATGAGATGAAAGAAAAAAATGCCGATGAAAAATATAAGTGTAGTTGAAAGACATCACCGTGAGAAGATTGTTGAATGTAAATGAAGAAGAAGATTGTGATAAAATTTATATAAAAAAAAATAATAATTGAAATGATTTGTCATCTTTAAATCTAGACCTTTATATTAAAAATAATTTATATTACATATTCAATACAAAGTAGTATATAAATTCAAAAATATATTACTCGGTGTTAATTTGATTAACACTAACTTAAATAAATATAAATACTAAATATTAAAAATAAATGAGATTATTGTCCGTTAAACTCATAATAACCTTATATATTTTAAACTATTTTTGTTGTTAGCGTCCTGACACTAACTATAAAATATTAAAATTAAATAAGGTTTGATAAATCGACACTCAACTTATTTATTTTTTTAATATTTAGTTTTGTTTTTCTAATAGTTAGTATATATATTGATTTAACTTATATAAATATAAATATTAAAATTAAATAATATTAGTATATGCTAGTCATATTAATTTAGTTTATTTTTAATATTTATTTTAGTTATTATCCATTAAGTTGACATTAATTTAAAGTTTATTTAATAAAAGTGTTAAAAAATAACTTTATACATTTTTAGTGTATTTTTAAAATTATTAAAATTTTGTATTTATTAAAGTTGGTTAAACTGACGCTAATACTTAAAAATATTTAAAAGTTAAATTTCTGTTTTATTGTATAATTTTACATATGTTCAAAGCAAATTATCTACGTAATTTTTTTATTTTATATATGTTTATTTTAAGTTAACATGTAGTGGAAGTAAATAATTTTTTTACATATAGAAAAACAAAATATAAACTTTGTGGATAAAGTTGTGAACAAATTTCTTAAACAAATAGATACTCGATTGCTAGCCACTAGACCTTTCATTTACACCCTAATCATTGTTTACCAAAAATATATTAAAAAATATGTTGAGTGTGAATGATGACATGAATAAAAATGGGTTAAGTTGTTGCTTATAGTCATCAAAGTGATTATTGTGCTAATGAGTTTAAGATGTCATCATGGTGGTATTAGTTATAGTGCTAATGTCAATGTAAATCAGCTACTTCATTATTGTTTTAATGTCAGGACTATTATGGAATTACAACATAATAATAATCGATCTGTAATATTTTTGTAACTTGTAAAAGGGTTAGGACATCCCAAATGTCCTATTATATTTATTTAATTTTTGTTGCTGATAAAAAAAAACAAATAGTGAAGTTGCTGCTATTAATGGATGTGTGAAAATAATCTTCTCAACCACTTGAGTATTGCTTAAAAAAAAATGTCAACGCACAAAGTCAATTCTTTTGTCTTTATATATATGTGGTCACTTATGGAAGATTGCATATGAAATAGGGTGCAAGATTAGACCATGCCAGAAAAGACTAAGATAATTATGCATAAGATTTTTCACATATTAAAATATTACAACAAATTATTTGAATTAAAAACATACTTTTGTAAACAACTATGCTAAGACCAAAAAACAAATATCACATTAATACTTGTGTTGTAAAAGATTATTAGTTATTATAAGGTAAGGTAAAGAAATATTAGTTTTATTAAGAAGTGTCATATCGAGAAGTATCAAACAAAATTTAATATCATCCAAAATCAAGAAATATTAGTATTGTTGTTGATAAGTATCGAGAAGTATCAAACAAAACTTAATATTATACAAAATCAAGAAATATTAGTATTGTTGTTGATAAGTATGAGGCAAAATTGAGAATACTTCAATACAATTTTACGTATAAATAACTATCCTAAAATATAAATGACGAATATGATTGTTTATCCTATAACTTTAGTATCATCTTCCACACAACTTGAGTGTTTGAATATGGTTAGGAAGTAAACTTTAAACCTAAGTCAATCATTCAAAACCAGTCGATATGAGACTTTCAATATAACCCCTCACGTAAAGGTATATATATATATATATATATATATATATATATATATATATATATATATATATATATATATATATATATATATATATTATATATATATTTCGTGTGTGGAATTAAATATTAATGGGTGATGCCTTGTTAAGAAGTGGACTCTAAATCTAACTCAATCCCACAAAACTAGCTTGTAAGATAAGATTTGCACTCATTTATATACTATAAAATTGTCTTATATTTCTAGTTGAGGTGAAACTTCCAACAAATATCTTTGTAGGTATTTTATGTTTGAGATTGAAATCAAAAGATCAAGATCTTTTAGACCGAAAACTAGTGTGACCCAAAAACTTTCAAATATAAAAATTAATGAAAAAAAAGTGAGTGCTAGAGTGTATAAAATATTAAGTATTGTACTGTATGACCCACCGCCGGATCATTGGTCGGGCGGCCACACCAAAACTTGGATTAGTAAGTCCAAGATGAATTAAGATAATACAAGACGTACGACTCATCAGACCATGATTAAGAAACCTTAATCACAGGCCCATACCGAAAACTATAAATAGAGACCCAAGATAGATTGGTAAAAATCTTTAACTCGCATTTATTAAATGCTTGGCCCTACACCCGAAACATGTAGAAATACAGTTGCAAAAAATATTTGACATTAAAATGAGTGTATAAAATAGATTACAAAATGCAAGCTAACGAGTAATTGAAGGCCAAATCATGGCAAGTGGGAACTGCAATTGAACCAATTCTTGAGTGTTTCAATGGGACAGAAACAAATTGCTACATGACAAAGGAAACCAGAAGCACCATGTTATTGGCCTTTGCATTATCCAGTTTGAGAAAAGGTTACAATTTGTTGGAACGCAACAATAACAGGAGATTCTGTGGATAAAAAGTGGTATTATCCGGTCTCTAGAAAAAAAGTAGTTTGGTTAAATAACAAGTCATGCACGATTTTCCTGCTTCCCAACAACATTATTTTTTATCCATTAGAACAAATCGCTTAATGTAATTATCATTTTTATTTAGAAAATAATTTTTTAATAATTAAATTTTGATAATTTTTTCTTATATTTTGATATGTTATTTTTTATCATTTTTCACTTTTTTATTATTTAATTTTTTTTATATTCTAAAATTACTTAAAAATATCACTTCAAATCGTAAAAATAAATTATCAAAATTTAATTATCGAAATATATATTTTTAATTTTTCACCAACACTAGCTGCTTGTTCACATTTATTCTAAAGCAAGCTGTTTATTTGCGTTTTGTGGCCACACTTATCACTGAGTTGAAAGATTAACACAGGACATTGAAGGAGATTATTTGAGGTTATGTGTGTTCACCAAAAAGCCAATAGACCAAAGCTCGGGCCTCAAATTAAACTTTTTTTTTTCTTAGTTTATTAGGAATTAATAGGCTCATAATAATTTAAAACTAAACCATAATCATATAATTGGGTTGTATTTATAGGAAATTATTAGTAATAAAATCGCGCCAACCATAACTACCATATAATAAAACCCTACAACCCCAAATAAAATAGAAAATCTTGGACAAATGTATAGGTGCGGGTACACCTAAACTCATTTTCTTTAAAACTAATATGTGAGGGTATTATAATCAAATTTTAATTTTGATATACACACGTTTAATTTAATTTTTATAACAATAATAATAAACAACATAGTCAACAAGTTATATATATATATATATATATATATATATATATATATATATATATATATATATAAAGAAATAAAAAAAAATATTTTATTATATAAATTATATTTGATATAAAAATAAAAAAATATATTTATATAAAA